>ODAI014566636.1_pt1 | contig 38207 bp, 39 predicted proteins | sample 1539321 | NCBI WGS metagenome assembly ODAI01 (sample SAMN02144231, study PRJEB22623) | gut metagenome | biome: sheep rumen | host: Ovis aries | place: New Zealand
ACCCGAGCCGCCCCGCCAAAGAAAATGGGCGCCTACGGGCGCCCTTTTTCAATCCCAAATTTTCCCGATAGTCCCCAACAAAAAACCGCCCTCTGGAGGCGATAAATCCCACTGGTGACTCCGGTGCGAGTCGAACGCACAACCTTTTCCTTAGGACGGAACTGCTCTATCCATTGAGCTACGGAGCCAGAGCCGGCCACTCGGCCTAATTCCGCACGTCGGTAAACCAGGCTTGTGGTATAATAATTATATCATGAAGTTGCATTTAAAGAAAGAAGCCAAGAAAACCGAACAGGAAAGGGTTGACGAGCGCCGCGCCGAGGTCCTAGCGAAGGGCCGCAAGTTCAAATATCCGCTTCAGTGGACCAAATATCGCGTTGTCGTCAGCACCATCCTCATCGCGACCATCGTGGTGGCAATTTTTATTGCCAGCGGCTGGCTGGCACTCTATCGGTTCGGCATGACTGACGAATTTCTCTATCGCATCACGAAATTTGTCCCCGCTCCGGTCGCCAGCGTAGATGGCGAAACGGTCAATTTTTCGGATTATTTGATGTTTTATCGCAGCGGAATTATCTCTATTGAGCGCCAATCTGGCCAGGTGGACAACGACAGCAACCTAGACGAGCTTCGTCTCCAGTACAAGCGCGCGGCACTGAACCAAGCCGAAGACTATGCATACGCCGTTAAGCTCGCAAAGGAGCTAGACCTCACCGTCACGGACGAGGAAGTTGCGACCGAATTTGCCCGCCACTTAAGCCTCGGCGGCGTCGAACGCAGCGAGGATAGTTTTCTTAAGATTATTCGCGAAAATTTCGGCCTCGACAAGTCCGAATACGAGCGTATGTTATATCTTAACCTTATCAAGTCTAAGGTTGAAGCCGCGATCGATCTGAACGCCAGTCGCCTCGCTAGCCGCATTGAGTCGATGCTGAAGGACAACGGCGGCAATTATGCCGCTGTCGCCGAAACGCTTGGCGCTGACATCATTTACGAAGAGACCGGTGGCATGGTGCCAACCCAGAATATCGATGGCGGCCGTGCCTCTGCGGCCTTCCGCCTCGAACCGGGCGGGGAATCCGGTCGCTTCGTCTCCATCAACGGCGATGGTTATTATTTCGTCAAGCTTGTCGACAAAACCGAAACCGAAGTCGACTTCGTTTCCATTAAGATACCGTTTACCGAATTCGCCTCGCGGATGGCCACTCTCCGCGAAGAGGGCTCCATCGCCGAGTACATCGCCATCACGCCGAGCGAATAGATGGTGTTGAGGGAGAAATCCGCATCCGGGCGGAGCACGATACATCTTGGCAAAATCAGTCCGCGCGAGGGCATCTACGCGAAGCGCTATTTACAAAAAAGCAAAAGTGTGATATAATAGTAACAGATGCGGATCTATTCGTGTCTGGCCCCCAGTTCACCTTACGCAGAAAGGAGGAACAGAAATGCCATGCAGCAAGGGAATCGGTTGGTTGCTGGGCAACTTGCCCAGTAGCTATCCCAAACCGGAAAAACCGTCGGAAGGCCAACATGAAAAAGACAAACCGTCTGACCCCAAGCCGGACGGCCATGAAGGCGCAGAGAAGCCCAGCACCGACAAGGGATAATCCCTCTCACGTCCGGCGCCGTGTCGGTGCCGGACATTTTTAATTAGCCAATCACGGCACGATGTCCTTACCCAATATCTTTTAGATCAATCGCTTTTACATGTATATCTGAAATCCTGCCGTCCTCTAAGACCGCCAAGCTCCAAACCTCATCTTGAAACGCATAATCGCTAAAAATACATTCACCTTCGCCATCGCTCAGATCGCCGAAGTAGATTTTCTTCACAAATTGTTTGTCATCACCATTTTGCAGGACGTACTCTTTGCCGTCAACAACCAAACGGTCGCCGCGGATCATGTTGCGGTCGAGATTTCTGCGCTCGTCGTCGCAAAAGAACAACTCCTTGGTGTCTGGCACCACCTGGAGCACCGTATCGTCTTTGAAGAAAACCTTCAGGTATTCATCGTCGGGATAATGCTCAGTGTAGTAGCTTGCGACGAACACCAACTCACGGTCCTGGCCTTTAATCTTTATATTAGTGCCATGGGGGGTGTTGGCACTTATGAGTTTGTTGTAAAATTCATTCCACGTCATATTTATCACTATACCACACTAGTGGACATTACCCAAATTCTATGCAGGCCAGCCCAACTAGGCATAAAGCCGCCATCAAAATTCTTTTTACGACCACTTTCCGGGTGGTATTTTCTTTGCCGGCTTTCGGCAAAAACTTTGTGACGATTATGCCAATCGCCATTACGGCAAAAGGCTGCACGCCCTGGCCCACGAAAGACACCAGCGTCACCGAGGCCAGAGTGCCAGCGAAGGTGATTAGCACGCCGCTGAAGGAGTTAAGCAGCTCGTTGGCTAGGTTGAGTCCTACCACTTTTGGGCCGTTTGTCTTCAAGATTTTTCGGAGTGCTTCACGGTAAGAGGGAACGAAGGCTAGAACGATCGCCCCTATTACGAACAAAGTCAGATTGGACCAAAATGTCGTCTGGTTGAAATCGTGGTCTAGGTTTACTCGTCGCTCAATGATGAGCCAAGTGGCGGAGAGCATAGAAGTGGCGGCCATAAGCATCAGTGTGCCAAGCTGTCGTCGGTTGAATCTCTTTCGGTCAGGTTCATAGGCAACAAAGATTGCTGCCAGTGTCGTGATCATACCTCCAGCAAGTTGCGTTGGCGTGATGTTCTGTTCCGGCAAGAAGAGCGGCGACAAAATGAGCACAAAGACTGGGATTAATTGCTCCATGATGATTACGATGGTCGTATCGTCTCGGCTCAGTGCTTTATAGTAGAATATCAGGCTCAGGGTGTATATTATTGAGTTGGCAAACAATGTGGCGACGCCCGTGAAGTCAAAACCGATCGAAAAACCGCAGGCGAACAAATAGATTATTGTCATCATGCCGCCAGCAACCAAAGAAGAAATCAAAATCAACGATCGGTAGTCCGCATTCTTCACGACCTTAGAAACTAGGTATTTATCTACATGGTTCGTCGCGGCATAAATCACTGCCGCAATTATTGACAGGACTAGCGCGAAAGTCATAATAAAATTATACAACACTCTTGGTACAAAAAATAACCACAAGTGGTTATCTTCCTGGTGCGGGTACAGGGAGTCGGACCCTGATCTCATCCTTGGGAAGGATACATAATAGCCGCTATACGATACCCGCGACTAGCCTATTATATCATGTTATGGCGAAATATGCTATAATTACCACATGGAACAAATCAGAGAAGCACTAAAACAAATCATCAAAGACCTTTACGGTCTAGATAATTTTGACCCCGAAGTGACCACCTCTCCCGACAACATCGATGCCGACTATTCTTCAAACGCCCCCCTAAAACTCGCCAAACACCTCCACAAACCTCCGATGCAAATTGCTAATGAAATAGCTGAAGTCGCTAAAGGGGGATTCCGGAGCGCGGCGGCGCGAGGATTAGCGCGCGAGCCCCATGGCGATGGGCGCGAGCGACGCGACCCCGTAGCGACTTCAACTATTTCATCTCCCGGTTTCATCAACTTTGTTTTGCCCAGCGAGTATTTATCCGGGCGAATAAATAATTTATACAATGATTTCGCCACAGAGATAAAGTCCGACGAGTACCAGGACAAAACCATCATTTGCGAATTTAGCGATCCCAATCCGTTTAAGGTTCTCCACGTTGGGCATCTTTATACCAGCATCTTCGGCGATTCAATCAGCCGTCTTTATGAGTATGCTGGCGCTAAGGTCATCAGGGCCAACTTTGGCGGCGATGTCGGCCTTCACGTCGCCAAAACTATGTATGCGTTACTTCAGAAGGACATTAACGACCTGCAGATTGAGGACATCGCCAAATGTTACATCGAAGGCACCGCTGCTTACGACGAGGACGAAGCCGCCAAGCAGGAAATCACCAAACTCAACAAAGAAATTTACCGCATTAATTCGGAAAACCTCCACGACACTCCGCTAGCAGAGCTTTACTGGAAGGGCCGCCAGCTTTCCTACGAATATTTCGAAAATTTCTATGCTAGGATTGGTGTTCATTTTGATAAATATTATCCCGAATCCACCGTCGCTGCGCTTGGTCTAAAGACGGTCAAAGAGCAGCTCGAAAAAGGCGTCTACGAATTATCTAACGGTGCTGTGATTTTCCCAGGCGAGAAGTTTGGCTTACACACTCGCGTTTTCGTCAACAAAGAAGGCGTACCCACCTACGAAGCCAAGGACGTCGGCCTCATTTTCACCAAGTGGCAAGATTACCATTTCGACAAGTCGGTGATTATTACCGGCGGCGAGCAACTCGAATATATGAAAGTTGTTTTGAAATCTGTAGAGCAATACGCCCCCGACCTTGTGGCTAAAACCACGCATTTGACCCACGGCCTCGTCAAGCTTCCTGGCGGCGTTAAGATGTCCTCCAGAAAAGGAAATTTCCTGAAAGCCGTTGATGTTCTTGCGCTCGTTGATGATGCGTTGTCAAGCGAATACGGCTCCACTGACCCCAAGGTTTCGCTTGCGGCTACCAAATATGCCTTCTTGAAGTACAAAATGGGCGGTGATATTATTTTCGATCCTACCGAATCCGTCAAAATGACCGGCAATTCTGGTCCGTATCTCCTTTATTCTTGTGTCCGTGCCAAGAAGATTTTGCAAAAAGCCAGTCAAACGACCGCTGGCCAAAAAGGGAAGGGACTTCAGAGCTCACCCGAGCGAAATCTCGCTAAGAAGCTCCTTGAGTACAAGGACGTGCTAAGCACCGCCGTTGCCGAACTCGCCCCTCACAAAGTCGCCACCTACCTCTATGAACTTGCTCAGAGCTTCTCGCGCTTTTATGAGAGCTGCCCGGTTGCTGGCAGCGAGCAGGAGTCGGAACGCATTCAGTTGGTGCAAGTTTATCTTTCTACTATGTCTCATGGTCTTGATATCTTAGGCATTGAAATCCCGGAGGAAATGTAATGAAAGCCAAACTTTTATGGATCGACCTCGAGATGACCGGTCTCGATCCTAGCCAAGACAAAATCCTTGAAGTCGCTGCGATCGGCACCGATTGGGGTTTAAACCCAATCTGCAGCTACACCGGCATCGTTAAGGTCGACCCAGAGTTTATGAAATCCCGCATGGTTGGCAAATTTTGGGACAAGAACTCTGAATCCAGGGACAGTCTTATCGCCCAAAATGAAACCGGCAAGCCTATTTCCGTCATCGAGTCCGAACTGATTGAATTCTTGGACGCTAACTTTGCAAAACAGAGCATCGAAGACGACCCCAAGGGCGAAGGCAAAATCATCCTCGCTGGCAACTCCATCCACCAAGATCGTAAGTTTATCGAGCGCGAAATGCCAAAACTCAATCAGCGTTTGCACTATCGGATGCTCGATGTCTCAGCTTGGAAAGTTTACTTCGAAGGAGCTAGAAATGCGCGCTTTAGCAAAAGGGAGGCGCATCGCGCTTTGGACGATATTAATGGATCAATCGAGGAGCTTAAATGGTATTTGACGTTTCTAAAGTAACTGGCATTGGTGAGTTTACGACCAAGCAAGAAAAAACCCGCACACTGTATTTCAAAGGCGAGCACGCTTTTCTCGTTGTCTATCCCAACACGATCGAGATTCGTTCGGACCACGAACTTAGCCGCACCCTTATCGAACGATATGAATCCGTCATGGAATCTCGTTATTTCGGCCGTGGCGGCATCGAGATCGTGCTTGCCGGTGAACAACTAAGCCTCACCGAAATCGAGGATTTGGTCAGGCTTAGTTACAATTTAACAGACTAATTATTCTTTGTCTTGCTTTTTATCTTTGCGTCGGTTGATGCGATTCATCGCTTTGATGATCATGAAAATTACCCACGCGATGATCAAGAACTCAATTACGTTTTGGATGAAATTACCATATGCGATTACCGCTTCGTCGCCCGTGCCAAAGAAATTTGGGATTCTGATCGCGAGGTTCGTAAAGTCTACGCCGCCAGCCACCAGCCCAACAATCGGCATGATAATGTCATTTACGAGAGAATTCACAATCGCCGTGAACGCGCCACCTACCGCAACGCCTACTGCGAGATCCACTACCGATCCGCGATTGATAAACTCGATAAACTCTTTTCTAAAACTAGAGCCACCACTTTTGGCCTTCGCCGCCGCTACTTTAACTTTGTCGAGCGCCTTCTCTTTTTTGTCAGATTTTGTCGTTTTTTCCATTGTTCACTCCTTTCGTTAATTATTTTGGAAAAAATCATCAAACCCACCATACAAAGTATTCAGACTATCATACGAGGTCCCAAGCACGCTCCGCAACTGCTCGTTGCCGGTCGCCTTGCGCAAATTTGTCTCTCGCGTTGTGATCAGTGATATCTCGTATGCCATTTTGTTCGCATAAACTTGGTCTAAAATGCCATTGATTTTTGCTTCGAACAAACTCGATTCTAACTCGTCTTTCTCTAAGTCCGCCGCCTCGACTAACTTCTTGTCCTCCGCACCGGCCTTATAACCGTAAAGCTCAGTTATTGCATCCGCAAAATCGCGATTTGTATTCGACAGCACCGAATAAAGTGAAGCCGATAGCGATCGCAGTTCCGAAGACTTCACGCTTGGTTGGTATTCTGCAATCACTTCCAGAGTGTTATCGATGTGCAGTTTTAGCGAAATCGCCTGCTCTTTTACGCTAGCTCGTGATCCAGACAACGTCGATCCGATAATCGCTATCAAGACGAAGAGCGCTATTCCAGCTACCAGTACCTTAAAAATCGGCGAGCTTAAGAACCCGTGCCGCGACTTCTTATCTGGCCTCACCGTTGACGCAAGCTGGTTTAGATAATCCTGTCCATCCATAAGGCAATTATATCACATCGGTATGCTATAATAAAAATATGCAAGACGCGAAGGAAGAAATCAAATCTCGTCTCGCGGTGGAGGACGTCATCGGCCAGTACGTGGAGCTAAAACGTGCGGGCCGCAATTTAAAAGGGCATTCGCCTTGGGGCGTAGATAAGACCCCTTCATTTATGGTGTCACCAGAAAAAGGCATTTGGCACGACTTTTCAGCCAATAAAGGCGGTGATATTTTTACTTTCGTAATGGAAGTAGAAGGAATCTCCTTCAAAGAGGCCATCGAAAAACTCGCCGGCCAGGCCGGGGTCGATCTATCGAAATATCGCGGTGGCGACCCAATGGTCGCAAAGCGCAAAGTCCGCGCCCGGGAAGCGCTTGAGCTCGCGACGCGGTACTACCAAGCCCGCCTGGTCAAGAACCGTGAAGTGTGCGAGTATGTCTTCTACAAACGAAATCTAGATCGTAACACCGTCAAAGAATTCCGTATTGGCTATTCGCCGGCGTCTGGGAGAGCTATGTTGACAGCATTGGAAAAACGTGGCTTCTCCGACCAGGAGCTAGATGATGCCGGACTCCTCAGCCGTTTCAAAACAGACTTATTTCGCGACCGCATGATGGTCCCATTTATTGACACTACTGGCAACGTTATCGGTTTCACCGCCCGGGTCATTAAGGACGGCGAGCCCAAGTATCTCAACACGCCGGAGACGTTACTATTCAACAAATCACGTTTTATTTTTGGTCTTGCGCAGGCCAAGGAATCAATCCGCCGCAATAACTATGTAGTAATCGTGGAGGGGAACATGGATGTCATCTCGTCGCATCAGGCCGGGGTCAAAGAGGCAGTTGCTACTAGTGGCACGGCCATGACCGAACAGCATTTGAAAGCGCTCTCCAATTTGACCCCGGATGTAAGACTAGCGTATGACGGCGACGCGGCCGGCGTTAAAGCTACGGAACGGGCCATTATGCTAGCCGGCGATCTCGGCATTAATCTCGCCGTCATTTCAAACTATCACGGCGCCAAAGACCCCGACGAGCTAATCCAAAAAGATCCAGCTTTATGGCGTGCGGCAGTTGAGGAAAAAGTCCCAGCTATTGACTGGCTCTTATCTAAGTATGAAGAGAACTTAGATCTCCGTCTAGCGCCAGACAAGAAACAGTACTCTGACGTCGCCTTGAAGCTTCTTGGCTACGTAAAAGACGAAGTGGAAAAAGCTAGTTACGAGGCCAAAGTCGCTAAGAAGTTAGGCGTCGGAGTGGATGTTTTGCGTAGGAAGGGCGCCCGATTGAACACAAAATTAGAACAAGCTAGCGCCAAGCGTTACTTGAAAAAACCAAAAACTGAAGTCGGCGCCGCGAGCGGTTTAGCTAAAATTGAGAATAGTTTGCTAGCGCTTAAGATTTTTGGCGGCATCACCAAAACCAAAATCCCGTTCGATGCCCCGGAAGATGAAGTAAAGTTGTCAGAGCTCGAAATGATTTTCAATAAAGATCACGAGGGAATCGAAAGTCCCGATTACGAAAAAGAAGCCGCCGAACTCATGCAAAGATATTCTAAAGAGTTTAAGAAGCAAAGAATCGCCGAGCTCAATACCAAACTCGCAGAACTTAGCGACGAAAGCGACGAATACGAGGCTGTCCTACGAGAGATTGCTGACTTGCAAAAAACTTGAGGATGGTCTATACTTACTAATAATGAATCCGAAAGATGATATTTTGAACGTAAAAGATCTCGCTCTTGATTTTGATGAACCGGAAAGCGAAGATCTCGCCAACGAAGAAGAACTCTCGGATGAAGACCTCGCCATCACGGCTGAAAACGTAGATGCCTTTGCGGACGACTCAGTGAGATTATATCTACGCGAAATCGGCAAGATTCCGCTTTTGACCCCAGAAGAAGAAGCCGAGCTGGCTGACCGCATCGTCAAGGGCGACAAAGCCGCCAAGGACAAAATGGTAGAGTCCAATATGCGGCTTGTAGTCTCCATTGCCAAGCGCTATGGCGGTCGTGGCCTTGATTTTCTAGATTTAATTCAGGAAGGAAATACCGGCCTGCTCCGCGCAGTGGACAAGTTTGACCCGGCTAAAGGGTTCAAGTTTTCGACTTATGCGACGTGGTGGGTGCGCCAAGCGATCACACGAGCCATCGCAGACCAGGCCCGGACGATCCGCATTCCAGTCCACATGGTTGAGACCATCAACAAAGTGCTAAGGACGACTCGCAAGCTTACCACCGAGCTCAACCGCGAACCGACCAACGAAGAAATTGCCGAAGAACTCGGCATGGAGCCAGAGAAAGTGGATTATGTCATGCGCATTAAACAAGATATCGCTTCGCTTGACGCTTCAGTTGGGCGCGAGGGCGACGATGAGGACTCGGTGCTAGGGGATTTTGTGGAAGACGAAGAGCGCGACTCGCCAGAGGATTCTGCCGCCAATCAAATCTTGAAGGAGCAGTTATCCGAAATCATTGCCACTTTAACTGATCGTGAACAAAAAATCATCCGCTTACGCTTCGGCATTGGCGGCGGTCGCCCACACACCCTAGAAGAAGTTGGGGCTGAGTTTGACGTCACTAGGGAACGCATCCGCCAAATTGAAGCAAAGGCCTTGTCAAAATTACGCAAGAATAAAGATACTAAAAAGCTACACGAATATTTAAGGTAGGAGGAGTATGAAAAAAATAGTAACATTCATTATCGCGGTGGTGGCGACCATTATGACCGCTCTCGGTCCGGTAGCAGTAAGCCCGGCGGTTTTTGCCGAAGATGGAAAGTGCGTACTTACGACAACCCTAGGTCATGACAAATGTGATAAAGATGGCAACAAACAAGCTGGTGGCCCATACAACTGTTCGTGCGATGACGGCCAAGGCGGCGAAGTGAAGGCAATACTAGTACTAGTAGTGAACATCATGTCGGTAGGTATCGGCGTTCTCGCCGTGATCGGTATTATTGTTTCTGGCATCCAGTACCTGACCGCTGGCGGCAACGAAGAAAGAACCCGCAAGGCCAAGCGCCGCATCCTTGAAATCGTCATTGGTCTCGTTGCATATGCCTTACTTTACGGAATTTTGTACTTCTTGCTCCCAGAGTTTAATGGGGTCAATTCTTAGCATGCAACGACTTTTAGTCGTCTACAATCCAAACTCTTCGCAATACGTTCACGCACGGGACGAAGTGTTACTTCCGGTATCCCAACTAAAAGGCGTCATGATCGGGAAATTTGCGATCAAGAAAGCGCCCTTTGAGACCAATTTAAAAGAATTCAAAAAAGTCCTCAAAGACGGCGACATTGTCATCGCAACCGGCGGCGACGCGACAGCCGCAGTGGCTGCCAATGCCATTTTGGAATCTAAAAAGGACATTGCTCTTGGAGTTTTACCATACGGTAATTTCAACGATCTGGCCAGAACACTAAAGACCATGCGGACAGATAAATTTATCAGACATCTTAGTAGTGACATCAATACAATTTCCTCGCAAGCCAAACAGTTATACCCACTCGAGGTTATCATTGACGACAAGCACTGGCGTTATGCTATGTGCTATGTGACAATCGGCATGACTGCCGAATCAGTAGAGCTGTTCGATGAGCCAAAAATTCGCAAAAAAATGCAAGAAGGACACCGTAGCTCATGGCGCTCATATTTGCAACTTGCCGGGTGGTATTTCAAAAACCGCCACAAGAAGACATTTATTCCGGAGTTCAAATTAAACGGGCGATTGCAAGACTCTAGGATCAGCGATTACGCGGCGGTTAACGGTCGCTCGATGGCACGAGTCATGCGGGGCGGCGACGATTATTTAAAACCGGGAATTTTTAGAAGTGAAGTTGAACGAACTATTAGTTTTCCGAAGCTATTTGTTTTAATGGCGAAAAGCATCCTACTGCGCGTTCCTGGCACCGCCACTAAGGGAGATGTCATTGAGCTCTTGGCGCCGGCCACCGTAGAGCTCCAGGCCGAAGGCGAATATAAAGTTTTTGAAAATATTCGCAGAATCGAAATCAGGAAATCGGATCGCCCTCTCAAAGTCATCCATGGTGAATAAAATGAAAAACGATCCGGCTCTTCTTAAAACTTTAGAATATGCTAAAACACATTGGCCCAGCCAGGTAAAACCCGAGTGGCAAGTCGAAATCGATGAATATCTCTTCATTCTGAAAAAAATACTAGCGGACTTTACTAAAGCGGCCACGAAAAACCACCAGCTCATTCGCATCGCGGGTTTGTCTGGCTCTGGAAAGACCACGCAACTTTTGCCGGCGGCGATGGAGTGCTGCGACAAAAATAAAATCACCCCGGTCCTAGTCGCCGCTCGCCGCTTCGTTGAATACCACCCGCACTACCAGGAAATCAAAGATTTTTACGGCGAGGCGAACTTACGTAAAATGACCGACGAGTTTAGTACGATCATGATGTTTATGGCTCTTAAGGCACTGATGGAGACTGGTTACGATATTATCCTAGACGTTACGTTGCTCGATCAGAACGTAGAACAAATTTTATTGGCATTCGGCAAAGATTACCAGAAGTTGTTTTTGATGGTCGCAGTCTCTCCTGAGATTACTGAGCATTTTTTGGCCGGCCGGGACTGGCGGCACACGCGTGAGACGGAAGCAGAGTTTATTCGCGCGACTACTAAGGCACTTGAGTTTTACGCGGCGACAGCTCCCGCAACCCGCATCATCCTATGGAGCGTTTACGATGAGCTGCCGATCTACGACGGTGCAATATCTGGGTGTCTAGAAACTTTTACGAAATATTCTGCGCGTACAACGCCGCCACATCGAGACGCCGCTAGGCTTCGCCAAGCAAAGGCGGAATATCTCCGCCAAGTTATGCTATAATGACCATATGGACAATATAAAGATTTTAGCCATAGTAGGCATGAGCGGTAGCGGGAAGTCAGTCGCAGTTGACTATCTCACCGATAAGGGCTATCCGAAAGTTTATTTCGGGGGCATGATTTATAAAGAAATGGCAAAGCGCGGCATTCCTCGCACCGAAGACGGCGAATCAGAAAAGAAGTTCCGCGAGACGATCCGTGAGACCGAGGGCAAAGATTGGGTAGTGCGTCAAGCTATTGCCGAGGCCAAAGATTTAATCAACGCTGGGCAAAAACGATTTATCTTGGACGGCGTCTACTCGTGGACTGAGTACAAAATTTTAAAACGTGAATTCCCGACTTGTCTCACCTTCATCAGTATAGTAGTAGACAAAAAACTTCGCTACGACCGAGTAGCGATGCGGCCAGAGCGACCCTTCGATATTACGGCGATTCGCGAACGCGATCGGAGCGAAATCGAAAACCTAGAAAAAGGTGGACCGATCGCGGCCGCCGATTACTACATTTTGAACAACGGCACTGTTGCCGACATGACGACGCGTCTGGACGAGATTTTGAAGGAGATTAAGTTTTGAGCGACCTAGCTAGCATGTCAAATATCGCCTACAAGAAAGGCAATTTGATGCGCTATGTCTTGTGGGGCGCAGGAGCGCTCTGCATTTGTCTCTTAATCGCTATGTTTTTTGACACTATGACGAGCGACATTTCCGCCGCCGTGCCAGAAGGGTACAAATTTTCTGTCACCAACCACTATGCCGAGGGCAGCAAGATTCGCACTACATATTATGTTTATGAAGATCACATCATCGTAGAAGACGAAAGCCATGTGGATGGGGCCGCAAACCGGGCAGTGCTTATTTATGATGGCGTTAATACTGACTCCCTAGTTTATGATCCCGACGATAAAGTTGAAGTTTGCGAACTCGGCACCTGCCAGGAGAAACCCAAAGTGCTCGCTGTAATTAAGAAAATACTCTCGCGCAAAGCCGGGCGTGAGTATATAGGGTTTTAAAACCATGAAAAGATTAGTGCTTATTGACGGCAAATCGGTCTTCTACCGCGGATATTATGCGATGGGGGCACTATCGCTGCCGGACGGCACGCCGACCGGCGGCGTGTACGGCTTCGCCGCCATCGCTATGGAGATTGTCAGTAAGCTAAACCCGACCAAAGTAGTAGTGGCGTGGGACGCGCCGACTTCGATGGCACGCCGAAGATCAATGTACGCCGAGTACAAAGCTGGGCGCGTTAAACCCGGGGAGGATTTCTACGCGCAAATACCGCTGCTAAAAGAACTCGTTAGAGATTTGGGGTGGGGATTTGTTGAAATTCCAGAATACGAAGCCGACGATATCATCGGAAGGCTCTCTCGTGAAGCCGATGAAGCCGGCGGCTGGGAGACTTTTATCATCTCGTCCGACCTCGATATGTTGCAAATCGTAGACGACAATACCCATATGTGGCGAATCCTGAAAGGCTTCACCAATATTGAACAAATCGATATACCGGAAGTAGAAGCTAAGTACGGCATTTTGAAATCCCAATTCTTGGACCTCAAAGCACTCAAAGGCGACGCATCGGACAACATACCTGGCGTGCCCGGAATTGGCGAAAAAACCGCAGCGAAGTTGTTATCCGAATATGGCTCGCTCGACGGAATATATGAGCACCTAGCAGAGGTTGGTGGTTCTTTGCGCGACAAACTAGCCGCCGGCCGCGACTCGGCATATTTATCACAACAACTCGCCAAGATCATGTTTGATGCACCGGTAAATTTGGACGATCTGCCGGATTTCAGGCTTGATCAAGAGCAAATCGTTAAAGGACTCAAAAAATTAGAATTTAATTCATTAATTAGGAAATTTGGAGCGCTCGCAGCCGATCCCAAACCAGAAGCAAAAAAACCCGTCAGCGGCATTAAGCTACCAAAAGGCTTGATTATTTCGTGGGACGTCAAAAGTCTCATGCACCAGGATGACCAAATCGCAGCGCGCATTCTGGGTGGCGAACAGTTTTGGGATTTAGGACAAGCTGCCTTCCTCATCAACCCCTTGCTTCGTGAGCAGCCGCAATTGGTAGTGCCAGAGGAGGAGTACTTAAGCCAACGCGCGAAACTTCAAGAAACCCCGAGTTTGTATAAAGTACTGACCGATCTCGACCTACCACTCATCCCGGTCCTCTACAAGATGGAGAAAAAAGGCATGTTGATCGATCGCGGCTATTTCAAAAAGCTTCACCAAGAATTTACGGCTGAAGTTAAACGTCTCGAGGAAGAAGTTTGGGAACTTGCCGGCAAAGAGTTTAATGTGAATTCGCCAGTGCAATTATCTGAAATATTATTCACAGATCTAAGGCTTCCTACTAAGGGCATCAAAAAGACCTCGCGCGGCTATTCGACTGGCGCCAAAGAGCTAGAAAAACTTAAAACCCTGCATCCAGTAATAGGTAAAATCATTGAATATCGCGAAGCCGCCAAGCTATTGTCCACCTACATCATTCCGATACCAGATCTCGCAGACGCCGCTGGGCGAATTCATACAACGTTTACGCAAAATGTAACGGCCACCGGCCGGTTAAGCTCTAAAGACCCAAACCTGCAGAACATCCCGGTACGCACCGAAGAAGGGAAACGTATCAGGACCGGATTCGTGGCGCCGGCCGGCAAAGTGTTTGTCTCGGCCGATTACTCCCAGTTTGAGCTGCGGCTGGCCGCAGTTCTATCTAACGACCAGGCCTTGATTGACGACTTTAATAACGGCGTCGACATCCACACCAAGACCGCCGCTGAGGCTTTTCACGTTCCGCTCGATCAAGTGACAAAACAGCAACGCCGCGCCGCCAAAGTTGTGAACTTTGGGATTCTGTACGGAATGAGTGTCAAAGGACTGATGGACGCGGCCGGTATGAGCATGAATGAAGCTAAGCAGTTCATTGATAATTATTTTGCACTTCGCGCTCCCATCAAGCAAAAACTAGAAGACATTTTGCGACAGGCGCGGGAGGTTGGTTATGTTGAGACTTATTATGGCCGCCGCCGGCCAACCCCGGACGTAAAGTCCACCAATTTTGTAATCCGCCAAGCCGCCGAGCGCGCAGCGGCCAATATGCCGATTCAGGGAACCGAAGCCGATCTCATGAAGCGCGCGATGCTTCGCGTCGACCAGGTACTCCCAGCTGGCGCAGAGCTCGTGCTGCAAATTCATGACTCACTGCTTGTCGAATGCGACGAAAAGGTCGCCCATGAAGTTGCCGAAATTTTGCAGCAAGAGATGGAATTAGTCGCTCCGGAATTGCCGGTCAAACTTGCTGTAGAAATTACCATTGGTAAGAATTGGGGCGAACTATAGTTTTCCACAGCTTTCTCCACATTTAGCGTATTTTTGTTATTGACGCCCCCACATTTAGCGTTTATAATGAATCGCAGGTAATGCTTATAACAAATATAACGCCCGGTGGGCAGAAAGAAAACCATGAAGAAAATTGTTTACAAAAACCCGAACGAAGTCGAGAATTTTGATATTAAGCGGTACGTAAAGTCACTCAATAAGTATGCCAAGATAACAGAAGCTGAAGCTACTGCCGCGCTAGAAAACTTTGAACAATATGAAACGATGCACGTATCGTGCCTGGTTGAGGTGGGGACGAGCCTGATTGCCGAGAAAAAAAACGAAGCCGCCGCAAAGGAATATTTTGACGCGCACGCTGAGTACTTTGATGAAGGTAAGTTCGAGCGTCTCCGCCGAATCACTGGCTATCTTGTAGGCACGCTCGATCGCTGGAACGATGCCAAAAAGGCCGAGGAAAAGGCCCGCGTCAAACACTGCGTCAACTCTGCTGTTGACGATGCAACTCGCCTTGCCGCCCTCGAAACTCAGGCCATGGCTCACAACATCGCCTACGCCCAGTAGCAATCATAAAATCGGTGCGGGTGCCGGCTTTGCGGGGGGGCCAAGATTGCTTGTCAATCTTGGGGGAGAGCAAAGCCGGCAGGACCCGCCTTTTTCATGATATAATTAATGAGTATGCCAGAGTTACCAGAGGTAGAAACCATTCGTCGCGGTCTTGCGAAGTTTATCGTAAAGAAGAAGCTAAAAAAAACCACTATTTTGTGCGAAAAATCTTTTATCGGTCAACCAATAACCGGCGTAGTAACCGGTCTTAGGCGTTATGGCAAAGCTCTAATTATAGATTTTAATAACGGTTGGTCGCTGATGATCCACCTTCGAATGACTGGCCAACTTATCTACGATGGCAAAGAACGCTATGCGGCTGGGCATCCCAGTGAGAACTTTTTTGAAAAACTGCCCAATCAACAAACGCGAGTGATCTTGGAGTTTGAAGGCGGCACCCTATATTTTAACGATCAGCGGAAGTTTGGTTTCATCAAGGCCTTACCGAGTCGCGAAGTGGAAGAAGACGCCTTCATTCGTAAACTGGCCCCGGAACCTTGGGCGATGACTGCCCCGGAGTTTTATCGCCGTTTACAGCAACATAAAAATTCCTGCGTCAAGGCGACGATATTAGATCAGACTGTAGTTTGCGGCCTCGGCAACATTTATGCCGACGAGGCCTTATTCGAGAGCCAGATCCATCCGGAGCGTAGGTGCGGGACACTTACGGAAGAAGAAACTGCTCGCCTGCTCGCCGCGGCTTGCTTAGTGATGGAGCGAAGCATCGCATCGGGTGGCTCGACCATGGCAACCTACGTGAAGGCCGACGGTACTCGCGGAGATTATCTGGAAAAGTTTGCACAGGTATTTCGGCGAGAAGGGAAATGTTGTCCGCGTTGCCACTCTAAGATCATCAAAATCCGCGTCGCCGGCCGCGGCACACATGTCTGCCCGCATTGCCAAAAGAAAGGCGCCGCATGATACGCGTATTTTATGGCGATGATCGCATAAAGGCCAAACAGGAAATTCGGCGCTTGTTGGGCGATGGCTACGAGGTGCTAGACGGAGCTGAGCTCAGCGCAAATGACTTGCCGTCAGTTTTCTTCGGCGCGTCGCTTTTTGCCGAAAAACGCAGCATTATGATTACCGATTTCACGGCTAACCGGGCGGTTTACGACGAGCTGCCAAAATATTTAGACACTAAACATGAAATTATTTTGCTCGAAACAAAGATAGACAAACGCGCAGCCACATATAAAGAGCTCAAAGATCGGCTTGAATTCCGTGAGTTTAAGCTGCCGGATAACACGAACTTCCAGGTTATTTTCGACATTTATCGCACCGCAAAGCGTGATGGCCGGCGGGCGATCGAAATGCTGGAAAGCGTCAAGCTAAACGAAGACCCGATCAAGTTCACTGGACTATTGGTTTCGCAAGCGATCAAGGATTTTTCAGTTCACCCTGGCACCACTGAGAAAAAAGCCCTGAAAGAAATTGCCAAACTAGATCTAGACATGAAGTCCACCGCTGTCGACCCGTGGCTTCTAGTCGAATCATTCCTGTTGCGATTAAAAACACTATAAAATAATGCCCCAAACGAGGCATTATCTCCGAAACTAAGTTGATTAGGCCAACTTGACACCAGACTTTTTTGCAAAAGCGTGCAAAGCAGATTTGCGGCGAGCGGCGGTATTTTTCTTCAACAAATCCTTCTTGACAGCCTTGTCATACTCGGACTGAGCGTGGCTTAAAGTCTTCGCCGACGGCTTAGCCTTAAAAGCCTTCACGGCAGCTTTGATGTTCTTCTTGATTTCTACATTATGTTCTGTGCGCTTCGTCGCCTGACGAGCAGCCTTTTTGGCAGATTTAATGATTGGCATTTTATCCCTATTTACATTAAAAATTAATTACTTTTGCTCATTATAACGCATTTTGCCTAAAAAGTAAAGACTAAACCGAAAATAACCATTGCCAATTCGATAAGCTTATGTTAAAATGGCGGTGAGAAGGAATTATGCAAGACCAAAACCAAAACCAAACAAACCCCATTTTACCAACTACGCCGCCACTTATGTCGGACGACACTGTTGTGACGCCAGAAATGCCTGAAGTTCCTGAAACCCCTACACCAGAGGTTGCCGCACCTGCGGCTGCGGATGCACCGGCTGCAGCGGCCGGATCTAGCCCAACTTCCATCATGAAGGAAGTCGAGGAAAAAATCAAAACCGTCCACAACATCCTGATCGCACTTTCTTCTGACCCATCGGTTGACGAAATCGCGACCGCGATCGCCTTGTCACTTTGTTTAGATCGAGCAGGGAAGCGTGCCACTGCGATTTACTCTGGCACCACTCCGAATGCGCTCCAATTTTTGCGTCCAGAGCGAGCGTTCGAGGCCAATTCCAGCGTTCTGAAAGATTTTGTGATCGCACTCAATAAAGAAAAGGCTGATCATCTCCGCTACAAGCTAGATGGCGACTATGTGAAAATCTTTATTACGCCGTACAAATCCAGTATTAGTGAGTCGGACTTTGAGTTCTCGCTCGGAGACTTTAACATCGAACTCGTACTTGCCCTCAACGTGCCAAGCGGCATTGACCTCGATGATGCCTTGCGCGAGCATGGCCGCGTCATGCACGATGCCACTGTGATCAATATCACTAACGGCAATCCCGGCAAGTTTGGTGACACTGAGTGGAGCGATAAGACTAAGAGCTCAATCGCCGAAATGGTCGCTGGGCTGCTTTACGATATGGGCGGGCCCAAGAGTATTGAGCCAGAAGAGGCCACTGCGCTCTTGACCGGCATTGTTGCCGCGACCGACCATTTTACCAATAACATGACTACGGCCAACGCACTCCAGATGGCAGCCAGCCTTATCCGTTCCGGCGCCGACCGTAAGCTGATTACTGAGAATATCGGCCTTGATTCTGAGAACATGTTCTTCCTCGGGACGTCGCAAGACTCCGCAAAGGCAAAGGAAGATGGCTCCATCAAAATCGATCATGATGCAGAAGAGGGTGCCCAAGATCGATCAGACGGCAGCTCTCCCGCTAATAAATCTACCGAACCCGCCGAAGCTACTGCTAAGCCTGCCGGGCCTACTAATGAACCTGCCGCCGAGGAGCCAACTTCTCCAGATTCTGAAGATTCTACGCTTCTTGCTGACCTCCAAGCTGCCGCCGAGGGCCTTAAGAGCACTACCGAGGTCATTACCCCGTCGGTCGACGAGACCACGTCGGACTCAAAGCCCGAGATCGCGCTGGCCCCTTCCGATGATTTTATGGCAGAACCCACGATCGATAGTAATAACAATTACGGCCAAATGCTAGAGGCGGCTCTGTCTGAAGTCTCGGCCCCGGCCACCCCTACATCTTCGATTGTATCCGAACCTGATGACCAGCCGGCTCCGGAAGCCCCGGTTGCTCCGGAAGCTCCAGACGTCTCTGCCGCTCCAGCCGACGAGCCAGCACCGCTAGCCCCAGAGTTTTCTACCATTTCCACAGCTTCACTGGCCCCAGAAATTGCCGACACCCCAGAAGCCACGGTAATCCCAGGAGCGGCCACGACCGTGGAGGCGGTAGCTCCCCAACCATCGCCGGCAGCAACCACCGAATCGCCAGCCACCCCAGCTTCGGCGTCTGATTTTGCCATTCCAAATATGTCAAACCCTGCGGCCAATATCGCCCCAGCCGTTTCCGCTACGCCCGAAATCAACGGCGTACCAGACATCAACTACGCCTCGGCCCCAAACGATGACGTCTTACCGCCACCCCCAGCCCCACCGATCGACCCGTCGGCCATGATGCCGGACGCTATGCCGCCGTCCTCCGCCGGCCATCTGCCACCATCTGCCACCCCTACATTTAATGCTTGATTTTCTTTAGAATTTGCGATATAATAACCTAAATGGATTCGTAGCTCAGTTGGTTAGAGCGCTGCCCTGTCACGGCAGAGGTCGCGAGTTCGAGTCTCGTCGGATCCGCCATATGACCTTGGCGGGTCTTTTTTTGTCGTTAAATTCGTTGGTTGCGACTTCCATCTAGAGGCTTGCTAATTTTCTCTACCTGTGATATAATGTCCCTCAGTATGGCAATTAAAGTTACTAGGAAAGACCAGGGAGAAGCAAACGAAAACATCATTCGCCGCTTCAACCGTAAAGTTCTTCAGAGTGGAATGATGCCTTTGAAGAAATCGCAACTGCGCTTCAGCAAACCTATTTCTAAGCGTGAGCGACGTATTCGCGCCATCATTCGCGAGGCTCGGAAGGCCGAAAAGACCGAACGCATCAAGCTCGGACTTCGCTAGAAGCTCCCCATAGGGGGAGTTTTTAGTTTGCGGCTAAGCCGCGAAGCTACTCTTGTGCTATAATACTATTAAAAGGAGATATCATGATAATTTTATTCGGTTTAGCAGGTTCCGGCAAAGGTACTCAGGCCAAAGCCCTTTCGGAGATCTTTGGCTGGCGTACTTTTTCGGTCGGGCAGGTCATTCGTGACACCGGCGAATATGACAGCCTCATAAATGAAGGCAGGCTCATCCCGGACGATGACGTCATCCGCCTCATGAACAAGCAAATTGAGCACGCTGAAGCCGAAGGCTTTGATGTGATTTTGGATGGCTATCCGAGGAATATGGTGCAGGCTCAATACATCATTGACCATATGGCCGACAAGATTGACGGCGCCATTGTCATCGATGTGCCAAAAGAGGAACTCTACACTCGTCTCGCTCTTCGGGGTCGCGATGACGACAAAGAAAAAGCCTCGATCGACCGGCGTTTTGAGGTCTTTGAACAAAATAGTTGTTCAATTTTCAATCTGTTTCAGGAGCATGGCATTCCGGTAGCCCACGTCGATGGCGTTGGCGAGATTGGTACAGTCACTGGTCGTCTCGTCGCTGCAGTCCAAAAACTTAATCCCAATGCTACCAAACAAATAGAAGATGTTAACGGTGGCGAAATCGAAAAAAGCTACGGGGAATAAAATGCTAAACGTCAGCAACGCCACGCCATCAGAACTTCAAGAAAAAATTACCGCCATGCGCGAAGGCGGTAAAATTCTCGGCAATTTGCTACGCGACCTCAAAAACTACGTCAAACCCGGCATGACTGGCAAGGAAATCGATACCTGGGTTCGTTCCGAGATTACAAAACGTGGCGCCAAAGTTTCTTATGACATGCTGGAAGAAGATTTCCCAGGCGCAATTTGCATTTCCGTCAACGACGAACTTGTTCATGGTGCCCCCAAAGACGAACCACTAGAGCTCGGCGACAAAGTCAGTTTTGACTTGGTCATCTACTATAAAGGCTACCATACCGACTCCGCATTTACGATGTTAGTTGGCGACGAGGGATCGCCCGCCATCAAAAAAATGATTTCAGTTACCGAATCTTCGCTTTGGGAGGGAATCGAGCAGGTAAAACCTGGTGCCACTATTGGCACCATTGGTGCGGCTGTTGAAAAGGTTCTCCGCTTAGGCCATCTTGGTGTGATCGAAAACTATGTCGGTCACGGCATCGGTAAAAAGATGCACGATGCTCCCGAGATACCGAATTACGGCAAAAAGGGTCACGGGTATAAACTTGTCGAAGGCGACACTATCTGCATCGAACCGATGTCTTGCCTCGGCCGCCCGGCCAACTACGTCGACAAGAGCGACAATTGGTCCGTCAAAATGCGCGACGGCTCTATTGCTTGTCACTGTGAGCACACCATTCTGGTTACCAAAGACGGCTATGAAGTCCTCACGCTCCCAGACTAGCCGAGCGCACCGCCCACTGACATTTTCCTTTACATCTCACAGGCTTATGCTATAATAAAACCATGGAAAACGATAAGCGCTTTGTAACAGGGTTAGATGTGGGCACAGAAAATGTCCGCGCCGTAGTCGCGACCGTCTCAAAAGACGGCGCTATTGCAGTCGTAGGCTATAATGAAGACAAATCCACCGGCATGCGTAAGGGCATCCCGGCCAACCTCACGGGCCCAGCCAGCAGTATCGACAAAATGCTCGGCGAAGTCGAGCGCATGGGCGGCATTGAGATTAAGAACGCTTACGTTTCGATTAACGGCTCTCAAATCCTCTCAACTAAGACCGAGGGCATGATCGCCGTTGGCACTGTCGAGCACGAAATTGACGATCGAGACCTCGATCGTGTTGAAGACGTTGCGGTTACTGGTCGCATCCCGGCCAATCGTGATGTTCTAGATGTTGTGCCTCTAGAATATGCCCTAGACGGTCAGGGTGGTATCAAGGACCCACTTGGCATGTCGGGCGCCCGTCTCGAAATGCGAGCGAATGTTATTTCCGCGCTCACCCCGAACTGTGACAATCTCAAAAAAGCCACTCTCGCCGCCGACGTTGAAGCTAAACGTCTCATCCCTAGCGCTGTTGCTGCCGCAAAGGCCGTTCTCACCGAACGCCAAAAAGAAAATGGCGTTGCCGTGGTTGATATGGGCGCCGCCACGACGTCAGTTGCTGTTTTTGAGGAAGGCGACCTTCAGTATGTTGGCGTTGTCCCAGCTGGCTCTGGCAACATCACTAACGACCTCGCCATCGTTCTCGCTATCGATCCCGAAATGGCCGAAGAAATCAAAGTCCGCTTTGTCACCGGCGATTTTGAGTCTGACAAAAGTCCAGTTATCCGTATCGGCAAGGAAGGGAAAGCCGAGCGCGCCTTTGATCGCAAAGAAGTCGAAGAGGTCGTCAAAGCCCGTCTTGACGAGATCTTTTCTGAAGTCAGAAAGAAACTTAAAGCCGCCAAGTACGACCAACGTTTGCCAGAAGGCATCGTCCTCACTGGCGGCGGCGCCAAAATGCGCGACATTGAAATTTTTGCTAAATATGCACTCGAGGCCGCGGTTAAAGTCGGCATCCCGCAAGGGCTTGGCGGCGTTTCTGATGCTGTCGCGAAGCCAGAGTACGCTACGGCCGTTGGGCTCGCCTTGCTCGCCGCCGAGGATTCTCACTATCAAACCACAAACACCAAGAAGACTAAGAAACCGCTAGCAATCCCCAAAGTTCCAGGCATTATCAAAAAGTTTTTCTCTAAATTTTAGACTTGTAAAATCACTTTAGTTAAGGTATACTAATGGCATATAAAGCGAGGAATTATTATGCCAGAAGTTAAACCGACAGAGGTGGAAAGCAAAGCAAGCATCAAAGTAGTGGGCGTAGGCGGCGCCGGTGGCTCCGCAATTGATAGAATGAAAGAAGTAGGCCTTACTGGGGTGGAATTTGTGGCCATCAACACTGACGCACAAGCGTTACATCACTCTACGGCAGACGTCAAGGTTCACATTGGCAAAGGTCTCGGCGCCGGTGGTGACCCAGAGAAAGGTCGCGAAGCCGCCGAAGAGGGTCGCGAAGATATCGACCGCGCTCTTGATGGTGCCGATATGGTTTTCATCACGCTTGGCGCCGGCGGTGGCACTGGCTCTGGTGCTGGCCCAATCGTCGCGGAAGAGTCTCGCAAGAAAGATATCCTGACGGTCGGTGTTGCTACTAAGCCGTTCACGTTCGAGGGCGCCCGTCGTCGTGCCAATGCTGATCTTGCTATCGATAAACTTGCTCGTCAAGTCGACGCGCTGATTACAATCCCCAACGATCGTTTGCTCCAGACCATTGATCCTCGCACGCCTTTGCTGGAGACCTTCAAAATCGCCGATGATGTTTTGAGGCAAGGTGTTCAGGGCATTTCTGAGCTCATCACCGAGCACGCTTTGATTAACCTCGACTTTGCTGATGTTAAATCTGTCATGAAAAATGCCGGTTCCGCCCTTATGGGTATCGGCCGCGCCTCTGGCGAAAATCGTGCCGTCCTCGCTGCGCAGCAGGCCGTTGAATCACCACTAATTGAGGTTAAAATTGAAGGTGCCCGTGGCGTGCTCTTTAGCGTCGCTGGCGGTTATGATATGTCCATGAGTGAGGTCCAAGAAGCCGCCGAGGTAATTACCGGTTCTGTCTCGCCTGATGCCAACATCATCTTTGGCGCGTCCATCCGTCCGGAACTCGAAGACGAAATTGTGGTCACCGTTGTTGCCACTGGCTTTGATTCAGATTATTATAGTGAACCGCTTCCAGAGGAAACTCCAGCTACTCAGCCAGAGCAGCCAGCCGCACTTGAGTCCAAGAATTTTGCCGTCGAGAGTAAGTCTAACATGTGGGATTCCATCAAAAGCGAGCCAGCTCACGAAGAGCCGGCCACCAGTGATGATGATATGGACGTTCCGCCGTCACTGCGAGAGCGTCTTCGTGGCAAAAAGAAGAAAGATTAGGAGGTAAAACCATGGACTTTCATTTCCGTATAGGTGATAGCAAAGTCTTGGAAAGTCGTGAAACCGTAGACGGGACCATGATCCGTCGTCGTCGGGAGGCTTCAGATGGCCGTCGTTTTACCACTTACGAACGTATCGAGTTGCCACAACTCACCGTCACCAAACGTAGCGGCAACAAAGAAATCTACGATCGCGACAAGCTTCTTTTGGCCGTCAAGCGTAGCGTCGGTAAGTTTTTCGGCTCTGAACTAGAGATCGAGGAGGTCGTCAATCGCGCCTCTGACATTTTATACGGCTATGGCACCGATCAAATTACGAGTCGACAAATTGGCGAGGCTGTTCTCGACGTATTGGCCGAGGTTAACGAAGTTGCTTATGTCCGTTTTGCCAGCGTCTTCCGCGAATTCAAAACCCTGGAAGACTTCGAGGACATTTTGAAAGAGCAAAGAGATAAACATGGGCGGGTGACGACTTCTCAGGGGGACCCCCAAACTAGCGGGTTTGGGGGAAAGAGAAATCGTCAGGACCCGCCCAGAGGTTAGGTATGAGAACTATTTGTATATTTCGTGATAATCAGGACTACACTCGCACCGTCACCGACTGGCTCGAGAATTTTTATCGCCAGACTGGCAAAAAGATCGAAACTATGGATCCAGACGAAAACACCGGCTTCTGTACTACATACGATATAGTTGAATACCCAACCATCGTAGCAATTGATGACTCCGGCAAACTGGTCGCCATATGGCGTGGCCGCAATTTGCCGTTGATTAACGAAGTCAATTATTATACAATGTAAGCATGAGCGGATCATCCGTAAGCGAGAAAGCCACTAATAAACCCAAGATAATTTCTACCAAAAAACGCAAGACTTATCTTCGTATGCTCCGCAGCATCGTTGCCGCTGCGGTTGTAATAATTTTGACGCTCACCATTTTGCAGCTACTCGGCATCAACGTGAGCTCCATGCTTGCCGGCGTTGGCATCGCATCCATCGTTATCGGCTTCGCCCTCCAGGACGCGCTGAAGGATATCTTTCGCGGTCTCGAGATAGTTTCAGACAATTACTACGATATCGGTGACGTCATCAAGTTCGGCGATAATGTCGGCCAAGTTCTTTCCATCAACCTTCGCACCACGAAAATCCAGGACATCAACACGATGAACATCGTTTCAATAGCCAACCGCAACATCGATAAGGTTGAAGTTGTCACTGGCTACGTTTACATTTCTGTTCCGCTGCCACTGCGCATTAAACCCGCCGCCGCCGAGACGCTCATGTCCGAAGTGGCCTTCAGCATCCAAAAGCTCCCCAATGTTACATCTGTCGTTAGCCAAGGCCTCACCAACATTACCAACACGTCTCTCAACTATCAGATACAGATTACTTGCGACCCAATGGGACAACTCCAGGCCCGCCGCGACGCCCTAGGCTGCGTCGTCTCCACGCTCGCTGCTCGCAAGATCCTCATCCCATATACCGAGATAGTTGTTCACGAAAAATAGAACAGATTGTGTTATAATACACAATATGAAATATAAAGCTGGTGAGCGGCGAAAAGCCATTGAATACGAAAAATCACTTATCGAGTGGTGGAAAAAGAACAAAATTTTTGAACAGTCAATCGAAAATCGGCCAATCGACAAATCTTACGTTTTTTATGATGGTCCACCGTTTATTACCGGCAATCCTCACCACGGCACGCTTCTTAGCTCCATCGTCAAAGATGCTGTCCCGCGCTATTGGACCATGAGTGGCTATCGCGTAGAGCGGAGATGGGGTTGGGACTGTCATGGCCTCCCTGCCGAAAACTTCGTCGAGAAACAGCTTGGCATCACGGATCGTCGCGACATCGGCACCAAGTGGTCGCTTGAAGATTATATCACGAAGGCGCGTGAGTCTATGGTGGCCAATTCCGAAACTTGGCGTTCCACCATCGATCGCATCGGCCGCTGGGTTGATTTTGATAATTGTTACCGCACCATGAACAAGGATTTTATGGAATCCGTTTGGTGGGCCTTCAAGAAGCTCTACGAAGCTGGCAAAATCTACGAAGGCGCCAAGGTTCTCATGTATGACACGAAGTTCGCCACCCCAGTATCCAAAGCCGAAGTCACTATGGATAATGACGCCTATCAAACTGTCACTGATCCATCTGCCTATGTCAAATTCATGGTCAACGAGGGCGATTTCAAGGGCGTCTACCTCCTGGCCTGGACTACTACTCCTTGGACTTTGTTCGGCAACATGGCCCTGGCCGTCAACGCCGAACTCACCTACGCCCTCTACCAAGACGCCGAAGGCCGTAAATTCATTACTTTGAAAGGCAAAAAAATTGGCGAAGATTGGAAGGAACTCGATTCCTTTAAGGGTGAAAAACTTGTCGGCCTTAGCTACAAGCCACTTTTCCTTGGCGAGACTGGCACCCCATTAACGGATTGGAAAAAGTTCAAGAGAAACTATTTCGAAGCAGACGATGCGAATGCACACAAAGTTTATGCAGGCGACTTTGTCGGTACCGAAGAGGGAACCGGCATTGTTCATATTGCCCCAGCATATGGCGAAGACGATTTTGCCCTCTGTAAAAAAGCCAAAGTCCCAATTATTGACGTTTTAGATGACAACGGATTCTATCTGGACGGCGCAGACGTCGCTATGCGAGAAGCCGGCGTGCGCCCAGATGACGAAGGCAAAATCCACGCCTGGGGCATGAACAAAATCATTGCAAAATGCTTAGAGGGCGACGAAAAGCCAATCTACAAGATTGAATACATCCAGCATGAATACCCCTTCAACCCCCGCAGCAAGGAGCGCATTATTTACCGCGCCTTCCCAAGCTGGTTCTTCGACATAGAAGGTCAAAAACCGCTCATGTTGGCCGAGAACGAGCATATCAACTGGTTCCCAGAATACTTGAAACACGGCCGATTCGCCAAAAACATCGAGCAAGCCCCGGATTGGAATCTCTCGCGAGACCGTTTTTGGGCCACCGCCATGCCAGTCTGGAAGTCGAAAGAGGGCACCGTCCTCGTCATCGGCTCCTACGACGAACTAGAAAAATACTCCGGTAAGAGGCTTGACGACTACCACCGCCCTTGGGTCGATGAGATCGAATTCGACCATAATGGCGAGCATTTCACACGCATCGAGAAAGTCCTCGACTGCTGGTTCGAGTCCGGCTCCATGCCTTTTGCCCAGCTTCACTATCCGTTTGAGAACAAAGAGAAATTTGAACGCAATTACCCGGCCGACTTCATCGTCGAGTATGTCGGCCAAGTTCGTGCCTGGTTCTACTATGTCCACGCTGTTAATACCGCACTGGCAGAAATCGGCGCTTTCGGCGAGAAGGCCAAAAACGGCGCCAAAAACGCCTACAAAAACGTCATCACCACCGGTACTTTGGCAGGGAATGACGGCCGCAAAATGAGTAAATCCCTCGGCAATTACACTGACCCGAACATCTTGATGGACCAATATTCTGCTGACGCTCTCCGTTTCTTACTCCTGAGCTCCCCGGTCCTTTCTGGCGAAGATTTTGCCCTCCTCGACAAAGACGTCTCCGATGTTCACCGCAAACTCTCCATGCTCTGGAATGTCTACGATTTCTTCACCACCTATGCTGAGATCGAAGGCTGGGACTCAGAAGGCTCATGGAAACCAGCCTCAAACGGCTTAAATGCGCTAAAAAACCCATTAGACATCTGGATTATTTCCCGTTTGCACCAGGTCAAGGCCAGAATTATCGAAGGCATGGCCGAGTATAACATCCCCAAGGCCCTCGACGGCGTCCTGCCATTCATCGACGACCTTTCCAACTGGTTCGTGCGCCGCAGTCGCCGCCGTTTCAGCAAAAACGACGACGCCGAGGACAAGCAGGAGGCCTTCTGGACGCTCTACACGGCTCTCACCAAAACCGCCCAATGTCTCGCGCCATTTACTCCGTTCCTCTCAGAGGAGCTCTATCAGAAAATGACCGGCAGCGGCGAGTCGATTCACCTCTTAAACTATCCTCAGAACATCGAAGTAAACGCTGAAGTTATCGATAGTATGTCCCGCACCCGCCAGATTATCACTGACGCCCTCGCCCTCCGTATGCAAAAGTCCGACACCGAGGACCAAATCAAAGTCCGCCAGCCACTCGCAAAGCTTACTTACCCTGGCGACAAGCTACCCGACTTCTACGAGAAGATCATCTCCGACGAAGTTAACGTCAAGAAGGTCGAAAACGGCGCCGAGCTCACTCTCGATAAAACTCTCACCGAGGAGCTAAAGAGGGAAGGCTACACCCGCGACCTCATCCGCGCCATTCAGTCCGCCCGCAAGAATGCCAAGCTCAACATGGACGACCACATCAAACTCTCGCTTTCCATCGACCTCCCGGCCGGCTTCGAAGACCTCGTCCTCACCGAAACTCTCACCGACTCCTTCGAAAAAGCCGCCAACTACGCCCACGACGAAATCGCCAAAGTCTCCGGTGACAATGTCACCATCTCCCTGGAGAAAGCATAAATTAAGATCTCGAAACATCTAAAATTCCCCATATAAAAACTACAACGCTACAATTTTTGCGAGCAGAGCTTGTCTACGCGAGCAAAAATATGCCTAGTGTTGTAATTTTTATCTTGGCGGAATTTTACCGTTGAGAGATCTAATTTATACTTTCTCCCCTGTGGATTTGACAAGCCGCCGAAAATTAAGCATAAACACTATTGACTTTTTTCGCAAAGTGTGCTATATTGGAATCAAGTTAGAAAATAAAACAAACATTCTAACAAACAAAACATAAAAATCACAAAAACAAAAAGGAGCAAAATGGCGAATATAATCAACCTCAAAGAATCACAAGACTGGAATAGTTTCCAAGATTTATCAGAGGATGGTGCCTCGCCAGCAATAGTCACCAAAGAAACGGAAGCTAGAATCATCGCTTTCGACCCAGAAAGGAGACTCAAGGACATGAAACTGGGTGCCACGGCAAAACTTGCCGCCGCGAGACGTCTCGCAGCGCCAAAACAGCTCGCGACATCCGAACTTAAGCTCGCAGCCTAACCACAAATAATCACTAGTAAACAACTATAAAAACAGAAAGGAATCACCGCACTCTATAATATATCAAATTTAATCGGAGAGTTTACCAATGTAAGAAACTTTAGTACTCTTTACGAACTAGCCATCATTCTTATCGGGCTCGTGTAACCCGAATTAACACAAAAACCGAACAAACCGTTCGGTTTTTTGGCGTTCCGCCGCTATTTTTATTCGCCCAATTTCGCCGTTGACTATTATATAAGCTTATGGTAAGCTAAGACCAGAAAGGTCATAGAAAATCAAACAAATATGGAATATCTTGTCGAATACGAAACTTTGGCCAAGTTCGTTGACGGCCTCATCGCCGAAAAGTACCCCAACCGGCCCGCTGAGGAGACAAAGGATCTCCGCGAGGACAGCATTCGCCAGCTCGACGATGCAATTTACGAAGAAATTTTTGGCGAGCTTACCGACCAGCAGGTCGAGGATTTAACTAAGCTCTTAAATGACCCTTCAACCCCGGCCGAAAGATTCCAAGACTTTTTCAAAAGCGTCGGCATCAATCTTGAACAACGCGCCGCCAGTGCCATGCGTAGCTTTGCAAATAAATTTTTAGGAGGCGAAAATGATCGGCCCCAATAATACCGCTCGCCAGCCAGAATACCCACCAAATCCCGGACACGCTCAGGAGATTGGCGCTAAAACTCTGAAATTTACAGAGGCAGCCTCGAATAACACTGGAGAGTCCGAAAAGCGAGACCTGGAGACCATCATGCGGCAATTCGATGCGGCCGTGGAAGAGACCGTCATCGCTGCCCGAAAACACGCGGAGGCGATCTATGACCATGCTGGTAAGATTGGGAAAAGCAAAGATCGCGTAGAGGTGCAGCCAGACCGCTCCGGTGTTCGTTATTATGTAGGCCTTCCACCGGATCGTCCGCTATCACCCGAAGAACCACCAGAACAACCCGAGCTGACCGGGTCGGGTCCAGAACCGGAGCTAAATCCCGCAGAACCGAAGCCAAAGTCTGGGGAGCCGGAGCCCACCGGTGCCGCGGGTGGCAGTTTGGGTGGAGAAAAACGAGGATCGCTGCTGCGGGAAGCACTCACAAAATTAGTTAAGAGGTCTCCGATAATGAGACGGGTGGTCACCGCTGCGGTCGCCGTAGTTATGGTCGGCACCATGTTCCTCTCGCCCGGAGCAGCCATTGAGGCAAACGCCGCCAACCATGACGCCACAAGGAATATATCGCATACCGACACATTGACGCCTGGTGCCGCTGTCAACCTTGGCGCCGCTGTTATCGCTGGCGACCATGACAGCATCTCCAAAGCTGCCACCGGGGCCATTGCCGGGGCCATTCGCGGAGCTTCTGCCGAAAAAGAAGTAATGGGTATTATCAACGGCTATAACAAGTACGGGCTTTATAATTCCGAGAATAAACGTCATGAAATCAATTTTTGTTGCGCCAGAGAGGTCGCTGAAGTCTGCAAGAATGACCCCAAAGAGATGGTCAAATACATTGCAGAGAATCAAGTTGAATCACTTGCCGCGTATATTGCGTTTCTCCCAGAGCAGGTCCAGCCGAACGGTTTTAAGGGTTTAAATCTTAACCAGGCCGAGGCGCGTCTAGAGAGCCTTACCCCAGAAGAATATGATTCTGTTCTCAAACAATTTAAGGCCACCATGGATAAGGCAGGAATTAGCTATCAACGTATTAAGGGCGTCTGTGATAACGTATACATGCACAAAATCAACAAAGACGCCGCGACCACTTACGGGAATATGGAGCTAAGGCGTCTGACGACTGTCGAAAATGGCGATTTCACCGTTTTCACATGGACCGATGAGGCTGGTGGAAGTATCGGTTCAATGATAGTAAAGGCAACACCGACCATAGTTCAGACGACCAGCGGCAGCGGCGGCGGAGGAGGAGACGGCGGCGGAGGAGGAGCCGCTGAATATGTGTATATAGACGATGACTGTGTCCAGCCAATGGAGCTTCGAGAGGGAGAAAAGCCTTCCCCCAAGTATGATGGCACAAAGGAGGTCCCGGACTCCGAGAAACCAACCCTGGACCGGAAGAGCACCCGAGCCGAGATTGACAACGCAGGTGAGATTTCGCGGCTTGAACTAAACGAAGATGAAACCCCGCAGACTAGTTTAGACGAGGTTGAGGCTGCACGAGAGCAGGCCGAGAGGGAACGTCAGTGGATAGAGGCCGCCGAAAAAAGCGCCGCAGAAATAAGAGCTAGAGAGCAAGCCGAAGCTGAGCAGAAGGCCAGAGAAGAAGCTGCCGCACGGCAAGCCGCCGAAGCTGAGCAGAAGGCCAGAGAAGAAGCTGCCGCACGGCAAGCCGCCGCTGCTGAAGCAGAACGTCAGGCCGCTGCTGAAGCAGAAGCGAGACGGCAAGCTCAGGAGGAGGCGGATCGGATCGCCAGGGAACAACAGGCCACCGCTGAAGCCGCAGCGCAAAATAATGAGGGCCGAGATGCCGAGGACTGGGCAAACGGAGCCTTTAGCTTGGGGCAACCATAGATTAGGATAACTGTACAAAGAAAGGAAAAAGATATGCGAAAGATCTCAAAACTGATTATGGCGCTGGCTGCAGCGGCCGTCTCAACCATCTTTTTGGCCACTCCGACTTTGGCTTGGGGCCCAGAACGAACCACGTATACAAACAACAATCCCGCTCCTGAAGTAACATTCAATTCGATTACCGACAACGCCGCCGTTGGTGACGAGCGAAATTTTGTCCGCGTTACTGAGCTTGGGGGTTCTTCAAAAAAATACGTCGACACTCTAACAATCGAACCAGGTAAGGAATACGAAGTTTATATCTACTACCACAACAATGCCGCCTCAAACTTAAATGCTAGCGGAAAAGGTATTGCTAACGGCGTCAAGGTCTCTACGTCATACCCAACAATAGTCAGGAAGGGCGAAAAAGGCATGGTTAGCGGCATTATTTCTGCAACTGACAGTAATCCGCCAAAAGTTTGGGACGAAGCTTATTTTACTACAAGCTACGACGAAGTCGTTCTTCGATATAAAACTGGCACTGCCGTCATCCACAACGCCGGAAAGGTTAACGGGTCAGTTTTGTCATCGAACCTGTTCACCAAAGATGGCACCTATATTGGGATTAACACTCTTGACGGTCGAATTCCCGGTTGTGCTGAGTATTCCGGATACATTACTTACACGCTTGTCGCCGAACGCACGGCGGCCTCGTTGGAAAAACAAGTTTCCCTCGATGGCAAAAACTGGTCCAACCACGTTGATGCTAAGGCCGGTGAGTATGTGACTTACAGGGTAGAGTTTATAAATGAAGGAAACACAAAGCTCTCAAATGTGATTTTCAAGGACGCCCACAACGCTGGGCTCTCACTTCGGCCTGGCAGCACCATAGTTTATGACGTGAACAATATCAACGGAAAGGTTATCGATGACATTATAGATATTAGCGGCTATAACGTTGGCGAGGTTGCTCCTGGTGCCCTGATCCAAATTATCTACCAAGCTAAGGTTTCAAATGATCCAGCAAAATGTAACCAGAATCTTGAGAACGTCATTAACGCAGAATATAATTCAGATACAAACATTAATGACGACGCCTCAGTTTCTGTAGTATGTGACGAGCCCGAACCAGAACCCCCTCATGGCTCGATCAAGAAAACCGCTTCCAAAGCCAACCTTACCCCAGGCGAGGAAGTCGAGTTTAGGCTTGCAATCAAAAATACTGGTAGCGTTGCCCTTACGAATGTGGTCGTAAAAGACGCTTTGCCGGCAGGCCTGACTTTCGTTCGGGGTAGCGCACGGCTTATCGGTATGGGTAATAACCCTAACGCTAGTCTGCACGTCACGGACGATTTAGTCACTACAGGCTATAATATTAGCCGCATCGAAGCCGGCAAGACAGTATATGTCACTTATCGCGCTAAAGCAACCGGCGATTTTAACTGTGAAGGAACCGCAGTCACCAACACGGCAACCATTACCTACGACAACATTCAGCCATCCGATAACGGCAACACAACAGCCTCTACCACCGTTGTCATTAAAAAGACTGACGGTTGTGATGAGCCGGAACCAAATCCAGAAGATCCTCACGGCTCGATCGAAAAGACCACCGCGAAGGCTACCGCCACTCCGGGCGAAGAAATTGAGTTCAAGATTATTATCAAGAATACTAGCGCCGTCGAGCTCACCAACGTCGTCGTAAAGGACGTTTTACCGACTGGCCTGGCGCTTATCAGCGGCAGCGCGCAACTCTCCAGCGGCGACCCGGCCACAACAACCAACATCCCAGACGAAATTGTCACCACTGGCTACAATATTGGTCGTATCGGCGCCGGTGAAACAGTCACCATCACCTATCGCGTCAAAGTCGACGAAGGCTTTGATTGTGTCGGTTCTTCCGTCACCAATACCGCCAGCTTCACTTACGATGGCGACCAAACTTCTTCTGACCACACTGCATCGTCTACGGTCACAGTCAAAAAGGTCGACGGCTGCAACACAGAGCCTGATCGTCCGACTGAGATTGTAAACACCGGACCGCTCGAGATCACGATGGCCGTTGTCATCATCGCGGCAATCGCTGGCGCCGGCGGCTACTACTGGTACACTCATCGCACCTTGAAGACCGTTGAGAATAAAATTTCTGGCAAGTCTTCTAATTCAGGTTCCGATGATATCGATCCGAAATCACCAGCTAGCCCTTCCCAAAATGCCTAAAGTGTGATATAATGACACAAGTTAACAAAGGAACAATATGAAGAAAGCAGTTATCCTCGTTGGCGGGAAGCAATACCTCGTCGAGGAAAAAGAGACCCTACGGGTGGACCTCCTCCCGGCAGGCACTAAAGAGCTCGAAACTGATGCTTTACTCGTAATTGATGGCGACAAGACTACTGTCGGCACCCCTACGGTCAAAGGCGTTAAGGTTTCAGCCAAGGTTAAGACCGAGAAGGTCGCTGGCGACAAGGTCCGCGTGATCCGCTACCACTCCAAGAAGCGTGTCCACAAAGAGACCGGCCACCGCCAGAAATACTCTGAGATTGAAATCGTATCAATCAAATAAAAAATAAACCAACTTGAGTGAACATTGAGCGAACCCGATAATTCGAGCAATTTCACAGGACGAGCACGGTACTGAAATACCGGCGCAGTCCTGCCTGAAATTGTGAGAATTATCGGACGTGAAGCGAAGGTGAGCGAAAGTGGTTTATTTTTTATCGCATTAATGTTATAATCACAATCAGTATGAGTGCGAAGGTAATTTGTGTTACAAACCAGAAAGGTGGCGTAGGGAAGACCACGACGGCCGTCAATACATGCTATTATCTCGCTAAGAATAGGAAGAAAACTCTCCTCATCGATTTCGACCCCCAGGGCAACGCCAGCTCCGGCCTTGGCATTGATAAGACCGATACTAAGCGGCTAGGCTTTACTATGACCGAGGTTATTACCGGCACGCACAAGTTAAAAGACGCTATCCGCCACACCAAATACAAGAACTTTGATATTGCTCCGGCCACGCCCGAACTTGCCAATGCTGAGGTCGAGATCACCAATCAGCAGAAGAAATTTACTCGTCTCCGCAACGCCGTCAATGAGGTACGAGACGATTACGACTACATCTTAATCGACCTACCACCGTCGCTCTCCCTGCTCACCGTAAATGGCATGATCGCCAGCGATTATCTCCTCTTGCCGGTTCAGACCGAATTCTACGCTCTTGAAGGCGTTGCCCAGCTTCTCGAATCCATGAAGCTCGTCATGAAACAGGCCAACCCCAACCTCAGGCTCCTGGGTGTCGTGGCTACCATGTACGACAAGCGCACGAGCCTCTCGCCCCAGGTCTTCAACGAAATTAAGAAGTACTTCAAAGACCTCACCTTCAAAACCACTATTCCGCGCAACGTTCGTCTTGCGGAGGCTCCATCTCACGGCGTACCAGTTGGCGCGTATGACAAATTTAGCAAGGGCGCCAAAGCCTACAAAGATTTTACTCATGAATTGGAGGAAAGAACCAAATGACAGCAGCAAAAGGTCTCGGTCGTGGTTTTGAATCGCTCATCCCGACCGATCTCGTCGATGAAGAATTTGATCTCACGGCGAGCGAAGAAAGAGGCGAGCTTCGCCAACTAAAAATTAAAGATATCCACCCGGACACCGAGCAGCCGCGTCGCGATTTCAGCGAAGAAGCTTTGAATGCTCTTGCTGCTTCGATCAAAGAGCACGGTGTCTTGCAACCAATCGTCGTCACAAAAGAAGACGGCAAATATAAAATAGTTGCCGGCGAGCGTCGTTGGCGTGCTTCTGAAATCGCTGGGCTCGACAAAATCCCCGCCATCATCCGGACTTTAGACTCACAGAATCGCCTAGAGCTCTCCATCATCGAAAACGCTCAACGTGAAGACTTGAACCCGCTAGAGCTTGCTACCGCTTATGCTAAGCTCCAATCCCAGTTCAACCTCACCACTAAAGATATTGCAACGAAGGTTGGCAAATCCGAACCGTCCATCATGGGCACTCTCCGCCTCCTCAATCTTCCCGAGTCCGCCAAGAAAACCATGGTTGAGCACAAACTTAGCGAATCCGTGATGCGCCCGCTAGTTGCCCAGGACGAGGCTTTCATCAACAAGGTCCTCCCCAAGATCGTCAAAGAAGGTTGGACTTCGCAACGCGTCGAGCGTTATGTCCAAGACACCAAAAAGAAGTCCAGCGCCTCCCTCATCAAACTTACCAAATACCACAAAGACGAAGATGCTATCGCCGCGAAATACGGCGCCAAAGTTAAGATCTCCGGTCATTCCATCACCTTCAAGGTTCGCTCGGACGCTGCTATCCAAGACCTGATCAAACAACTCTTAGACAGATAAAGGCGACACGGCGCATCGCATGTTATAATATATAGCATGAAACCGGATTCCGAACGCGTCAAGCACGCGATTGAAGTAGCGACTAAGGCCCACGAAGGCCAGTTTCGCAAGACCGGCGAGCCCTACATCATCCACCCATTAGCGGTTAAGAAAATTTTAACCGAGTGGGGCATGGATGAAGACACTATTATTGCCGGAATTTTGCATGATACTGTCGAAGACACCGATCTCACACTCAAAGATATTAAGCATGAGTTTGGCGAGTCGGTCGCCTTTCTTGTCGATGGCACCACCAAGCTCTCGGCTGCTCGCAACGGCATGCGCGACATCGACACTTATCTTCCGGAGACCAAGGATAATTTCTTGAGACTAATGATCGCGCTCGGTAGCGACATCAGAGTTCTCATCATCAAGCTTGCCGACCGCCTTCACAATCTTCGCACCCTCTCTGCTCTTCCGCCAGACAAGCAGAAGAAAATTGCCAAAGAAAGCCTCGAGGTTTTTGCACCGCTTGCCGACCGTCTCAACATGGGACTTCTTCGCGTTGAGATGGCTGACCTTGCTTTCAAATACGTCGACCCCCGCCGCTACGAAGAGCTCAAGAACCTGATTGAAAAATACAATAAGTCTGCCGCTGGCTCACTCAAAAAAATTGAGCAGGAGGTTGGGGCCGCTTTAAGGAAAGAAAAAATTCATTTTGAAATTTCTGGTCGCGTCAAATCAGTTTACTCTCTTCACAAAAAGCTCGCCAAACACAATCAAAACATGGGCGAGATCTACGACCTTACGGCCCTTCGTGTTATTGTTGACGATATTACCGATTGCTACCTTGCTCTTGGCGTTGTTCACTCACTCTATACGCCGATGGGTGGTCGCATCAAAGATTACATTGCCGTTCCTAAGCAGAACGGTTATCAATCACTCCATACTACCGTTATCACTAAAGATAAGCACATCGTCGAGTTTCAGATTCGCACTAAAGAAATGCACGAATACGCTGAGCGCGGTCTTGCCGCCAGCTTCTATTACAATGAGCAAAAACTCACCGAAAACTATAAAAAAGGGAAGATCGAGCACCTTCCAACTAATCTCCTCTGGATTACTGAACTGCAAATGACCGCCGCCAAGCTCCGCGAGGGCAAGAAGGTCGACTTAAAGAAGCTCAGGTTAAACCTTTTTGCCGATAAAATCTTCGTTTATACTCCGAAGGGAGACATTATCGACCTGCCTAAAGGCTCACTCCCACTCGACTTTGCTTACAGTCTTCACTCTGAAATCGGCGATCACGTGGTCGGCGTGAAAATCAACGGTAAGATGAGCAACCTGAACAAAAAATTAGAACAAGGCGACGTCGTAGAAATTCTCACCTCTAAGAACCAGACTCCAAAACAAAACTGGCTGGATAAGATAATTACTCCGCATGCTCGCCAAAAGCTCATTCGCGCCCTTCGTCTTAAGAGCGAAAAAGACAAAGAAAAACCCGATCAACATATCCCGCCCGCTAAAAAGAAGTAGGGCGGACGGTGGTCGAGTAGAGGGCCTAATTGACAAATTCAAAATTGTCGTGTATTATCTAACCATAAAGGTTAAAAACCAGGACGAAAGGATTAAAATGCTTGCTCTTCACGCTCACAAAAAGAAAGCTCTGCCAGCTTTAGCATCGGCTGTGGCCATCTTGCCAGTTGCAATATTCGCAACCGGCAACATATTGGAAAACAACAACGCATCGGCGCTTACTTACACCATACCGGATGGATATACTACTATTACTGACCCGGTGTTTTATGATTGCGTAGTGAATAATCTAGGCAGCGCCGCTGCCAGTGGCCCCACTGATGAGCAATTGGCAAGTATGACTAGTCTTTCCTGTAGCGGAGTTAATAAAACTGACAAAATTGAGAACACAACTGGTCTAGAAAAAATGGCCGCCTTGACATCCTTGAGTTTAGGCTACAACAACCTCTCCACGATTGATGTCTCTAGCAACACCGCTTTGATATCCTTGAGTTTGTACCACAACAACCTCTCCACGATTGATGTCTCTAGTAACACCGCTTTGACATCCTTGAGTTTAGGCCACAACAACCTCTCCACGATTGATGTCTCTAGTAACACCGCCTTGACATACTTGGGTTTAAGCCAAAACAACCTCTCCACGATTGATGTCTCTAATAACACCGCTTTGACAAGCTTGGACTTATACTCCAACAACCTCTCCGCAATTGATGTCTCTAATAACACCGCTCTGGAATACTTGTATTTATCCTCCAACAACCTCTCCGCAATTGATGTCTCTAATAACACCGCTTTGACAAGCTTGGACTTATACTCCAACAACCTCTCCGCAATTGATGTCTCTAATAACACCGCTCTGGAATACTTG
>ODAI013610324.1_pt1 | contig 38181 bp, 27 predicted proteins | sample 1539321 | NCBI WGS metagenome assembly ODAI01 (sample SAMN02144231, study PRJEB22623) | gut metagenome | biome: sheep rumen | host: Ovis aries | place: New Zealand
GCTCCACTGTCTCGATGCCGCCTACGATGACCTTGAGGCCCAGCTTGTGCCCCAGGCCTATCATGCTGGACAGCACCTCCTTCATGCCGTCTGAGTTCCGTGCATCGTAGAGCACGGAAGCGGAAATCTTGATGCCGTCCAAGGGGAGATAGTCAAGGAGGGTGAGGGAGGCTGCGCCTCCTCCGAAGTTGTCCAGGATTATCCCGTAGCCGGCTTTGTGCAGGGATTCCATGAGGAACACGGCGTGATCCCTATAGGTCTTCTGATTGAAATTGGCAAACATGCTCTCGGGGATTTCCAGCTGGATGGTGCCCGGGGGCAGCTGGTATTTCTCAATCAGGTCTTTCATGCGCCTGAGATACCCGTCTTCGGTGATGTGGAGCCGGGACTGGTTCACGCTGATGGGCAGGATTTCCTGACCGTTGGTGAGCCTGTGTTTCTGCACCATCATCACCTGCTTCAGGACGAAGTGGTCCAGGGGAATGATGAAGCCGTTCATCTCCAGGGAGGGCAGGAATTTCTCCGGGGACAGGAATCCCATTTCCTTGCTCTGCCAGCGGATGAGGCTCTCGGCTCCCACGATGCGGCGGGTCATGATGTCATACTGGGCCTGATACCAGACGGCGAACTCTCCGTCGGCAAGGGCCTGGCTCATGCTGCTTTCGATGTGCTGTTCCAGATGGAGGTACTTGTCCATCTTCTCGTCGTAGAGCTTCACGATGTCCATGGTGCCCATGATCTTTCGGCAGGCCATGTCGGCCTTTTCCTCGGACATCAGGAGCAGGGTATCGGACTTCATCTCGCAGAGGCCCACCTTGATGTGCAGGGAAACCCGGGCTGAATCGTGCTCGATGTAGCCGTAGTGGTTCACAGCCTCGGCGGCGTTGGTGACCATTTCCTCCATGGTCGCGGCCTGGCAGACAGCCACCAGCTGCAGGGTGTTGATGCCGGCTGCTGTCTGCAGCACCCAGTCCTCCTCCTGCAGGTGCATGGCGGTGTCGCGCAGGCGCTTGTCCAGGGAATGGCGGCTGTAGAGCTCCAGCATGGAGTCACGGCTGCTCAGGTCGAAGACCGCCACGTAGATAAGGCTGTCCGGCTCCTGCCTTTTGGCTTCTTCCCAGATGGCCTTGATTTCCTGCTCCAGCCAGAGCATATTGGGCAGCTGATAGCGGTTGTCCATATAGGCCATCTGCTGGATAGCCATCATGTGGCGCCGCCTCATGTAGTAGCGGTAGTACATGACGCCGATGATGAGGCCCATGATGACGAAGAGGCCCACGGTGGTCAGCAGGGGATAGTGATAAATCATCCAGCGGGGAGAGAAGCTGTAGGCTACCTCCGTGCCCTCATGCAGGACCACATTCTGGGTGAAATTGGGAGGCAGATGGGTGATTTCCTTGTCCAGGATGCGCCAGAGCCGGGGGTCAGCCTGAGTGCTGACACCCAGGCTGATATTTTCACGATAGAAGCTTTCGGTGAGAGCTTCCAGATTGTAGGTGAAAGAACCCTCCATAAGATAGGGGACTACCGACCGGGGGGCATAAGTCACATCGGCCCGGCCATTGCTGACAGCCCGGAAACATTCTTCCATGGAGTGGCAGTAGATGATCTGGTTGGAACTGTAGTTTTCCTTGACGGAAATCTGGGTGGGGAAAATCTCCTCAATGACTGCCACCTTGGGATTCTGGGGCAGGGGGAAGCCCTTGCGGATGATGGGGGTGTAGTCAATGGTGCGGAAAGACTGGGTGGGTGAAAGACCCAGCTCCTTCAGCCAGGAAAAATCGCAGGGCACGTCGGCTACGAAATCCACAGTACCTCTGGCAACGAGCCGCTTGAGGTTTTCCAGGGAGTCCCCTTCCACAATCTCAATCTCGATGTCCAGGTCTTTTTCCAGCTGCTCCAGCAGGACGGCTGTGACGCCCTGCCATTCCCCGCTTTCCTCGTCCTTGTAGAGGAAGGGTTTGTGGGGCATATAGACTGCTGCCCGGAAATGCTTTTTCTGCTGCAGGAAGGCCTTTTCGTCTGGCGCCAGCACCAGGGGCAGGCCCTGTCTGCGGTCGTACTTGTCACGGAGCCGGTTGCGGATATTGGGCTGGTTCATCAGCAGCTGATCCATGGCATAGTTCACTTTGCTGTAGAGATCCGGGCGGTCTGTGCGGATCAGCAGGCGGTAGCTCACCCTGTCAAAGAGGGCTACTACCCGCCCCTCATCGGGAGAGGCCAGCATGGGAGCCACATAGCCGTCCAGCTGGCGGGCGGTGTAATGCATCTTCAGGTCTGCAAAATCATGGAAGGTCACCAGCTCATAAGTGAAGGCGTTCTCCAGAGCCACGGCGGGCAGGTTGGGGATGGGATAGCCGTAGTCCAATACGCCGATTCTCAGATGGCGGGAGGCCAGGTTCTCATGGAGCACCAGTTCCATGGGGAAGCGGGCCACCACATGGTCTGTTCTTCTGGCAAAGGGCACGGTGGAGTAATCGCCGGGCATGCCCGGGAGAATATCTATTTCGTTTTTCGACAGCTTGTCCACTGCTTCCCACCAGTTCACGCAAGGAATGTAGACCATATTCCAGTTGCCGAAGCCAGCCAGGAACTCCATGTACTCGAAGCCTGAGCCAATCAGGTGGCCGGGGCTGTCCTCCTCCAGGAAGCCCGTCCCCGGCACATAGCCTACCCTCAGGTTCTCTGTGGCCTCAGCCTTGGGGATAAGGCAGAGAAAAAAGGCCAGCAGCAGGGCAAAGACAGCCCGCAAGTTTCTTCCCATCTGAATCCCTCCCTGCAAGGATTTATTTGCAAGCGAAAAATTGCCAGTAAAAACCGAATTATTTGCTTTATTCTTCTAGCCTCGGGGTGGATAATCCTGCCTGTGGATAAAATCTTGCAAAAAAACACAGGATTATCCACAAAACTGTGGATAACCCTGTGCATAGTGTGTATAACCTGTGTATAAGCTGTGGAGTATGTGGATAAAATTGTGGAAAAGTGGAAGGATTTGTGGAAAACATGTCGAAAATCCTAAATGGTTTTTTCAGGTGATTTTCAGATAATCTTTTCCCCGTGGTACTTTTCCCCCCCGATTTCCGGGTAGACACCGTACTCGATGGCCCATTCGCACTTGTACTTGATGGCCTGGGCGTGGATGGTTTCGATCCTGTCCTGGGTGCGGACTACTTTGCCCGGCACGCCCACCACCAGGGAGTTGGGGGGGATGATGTCGTTTTCCTTGACTACCGCCCCTGCAGCGATAATTGAGCCGCGGCCGATATGTGCTCCCGTGAGCACCGTGGCGCTCATGCCGATGAGCACATGGTCTTCGATGACGCAGCCGTGGATGTTGGCCCCGTGCCCCACCGTCACATAATCCCCGATGATGCAGGGCTTGTCATCAGCCACGTGCAGGCAGGTGAGGTCCTGCACATTGCTGCACTCGCCGATTTCTATATAACAGACATCTCCCCGGGCCACCACCCCGGGCCAGAGGGAGGAGTATTTGCCCACACGGACATCACCGGAGAGGAAGACCTGGGGGGCGACGAAACATTCTTCGTGAAGCTGAGGGCGCTTGCCCTTGAATACATTGTCTTTCAGAGTGAACATAAGCACACATCCTTTGGCGAGGCAAAAGTGAACATAAGAAAAGCCTCAGGGAGCGACCCCAAGGCTTACTCTTATTCGGAAGGAAATGCTTCAGGCAAATCCCGCCAACTTCTTAGCTGTTTACATTATAACATCTGCTTGATTTTCTTTCAAGGAGAATTGTATAATGAATCTGCTGCAAACCCCTTAGTTGTATCTCGGACTCGGCAGCGGGGAGGAGGGGGGTGCTCATGGCAGAATATCTCGTCAACTTCTTTGTGTCTGTCGCAGCAGGTGTGGCTAGCTACTACATCTGCAAGTGGCTTGATAGGCATTGATGCAGCAAAAGCACATTAAGTCTTAGGATCGCAACCTGAGCAGAAGGCCCGGCCAAAAGCCGGGCCTTTCTTTAATATTTAGATCTCATTACAGCAGGTGCGCTCTCAGTTCCTCGCCATTCTGCTGGCAGAGGAGGGCAGGGGCGATGTCAAGCACTGTGCGGCAGCCGGTTTCGCCTTTTTGGGCCAGGCGGTAGCAGGCGCGGGCGTAGGCGGCCAGGACAGAGGTGGTGAACTCGGGATTGGAGTCCAGCTGCAGGCGCAGTTCCATGATGTGGTTGTTCTCCTTCTCATGGCCCGTGGCACCAGTGCGGATGACGAAGCCGCCGTGGGGGAGGCCCTTGTGGTTGGCGCTCAGTTCCTCCTGGCTGATGAAGTGCACAGTGGTGTCGTACTCGTCGAAGTAGTTGGGCATGGTCTTGATTTCTTTCTCAATCCTTGCCTTCTCCGTGTCGTTGTCGAACTCGGGCTTCACTACCACATAGCACTCGCGGGTGTGCTTCTCACGGGTGGTGAGCTCGGGGTTCTTGCCGCTGCGGACAGCCTCCAGGGCGCTCTCCACAGGCACGGTGTACTGGCGGGCATCGGCTACGCCCTCTACCCGGCGGATGGCATCGCTGTGTCCCTGGGAAACGCCGCGGCCCCAGAAGGTGTAATCCTTGCCCTGAGGCAGGATGGCGTTGCCGTAGACACGTGCCAGGGAGAAGAGGCCCGGATCCCAGCCCACGGAGATGATGCCCAGATGGCCGCTCTCCTTGCCTGCCTTGTCCACGTTCTCAAAATGCTCGGGAATGCGGGCATGGGTGTCGAAGCTGTCGATGACGTTGAAGTATTTGATGAACTCCGGGGTCTGCTTGGGCAGGTCCGTGGCGCTGCCGCCGCAGATGATGAGGACGTCAATCTTGTCCTGCCAGTCCTGGGCGTCCTTCACGTTCACTACAGGCACGCCGGCGGTGGCTATTTTCACGCTCTCCGGGTCACGGCGGGTAAAGACAGCCACCAGTTCCAAATCGCTGTTTGCCTCCACCGCGCACTCCACGCCGCGGCCCAGGTTGCCATAGCCCAGGATACCGATACGTATGCTCATAGATTTATTCCCCTTTCCAAGGTACATAGTTTACATATTTACGCTTAATAATATATCACGGATGGACTTTGTGGAAAAGGGCAGGAGGGCATTTTCCACAAGAAAAGCGCCCCCTGCAAATATCATTTGCTATGGGAAGGCGCTTGCGTTATACTGTATGGAGGTGTTATCCGGCGAATCGGCGGCCCTCGCAGAAAGGCAGGAACCACAAATTGGCTGGCACGTAACGTGCGGTCGAGCGGTCAAAGCCCGAAAGCGAGGTGAGCTTTTATGGAACAGCTAATCGTAGTCTTGATTCTCATCTGGCTGATTATCAAAGAAGCGAAAAACAACCGCCCCTGACGCCCAAGTCGTGACGGTTGTTTTCTGACCAAACTACGTGAGGGCTGACCGTTGCCGGATAGCACTCTTTATAATTTCAAGTATAGCAAATTTTTCAAAAAAGTCAACCGTTGTCATAAAGGAGTATCTTTATGTTTGTAGCCGGAAAATATGATGTGATTGTCATCGGGGCGGGGCATGCAGGGGTGGAGGCAGCTCTGGCCGCTGCCCGTCTGGGCTGTCATACCCTCATGGCCACCCTGTCCATGGACAATATCGCCCTGATGCCCTGCAACCCCTCAATAGGCGGCCCTGCCAAGGGACATCTGGTACGGGAGCTGGATGCCCTGGGGGGCGAGATGGGCCTCAATGCCGATATTACTGCCATTCAGATACGTATGCTGAACACAGGCAAGGGCCCTGCCGTACATGCCCTGCGCGCCCAGGCGGACAAGAAGTATTACCAGTTCCACATGAAGGAAACCTGCGAGAATACGGAAAATCTGGAAGTCAAACAGCTGCTCATCACGGAGCTGCTGACGGAGGAGGAAACGAAAGCAGACGGTAGCAAGCGTCGCCGTGCCGTGGCGGTGCGCTCGGAAACGGGAGAGGTCTACGAGGCCAAAGCCATCGTGCTGGCCTCCGGCACCTATCTGAAAGGACGCATCATCGTGGGAGAGCATACTTACGATGGCGGCCCCTCCGGCCAGCGGGCTGCCATGGAGCTGTCTGCCTCTTTGGAAGAAGCAGGCCTTTCCCTCATGCGCTTCAAGACCGGCACACCTGCCCGGGTGGACGGGCGCACTTTGGATTTTGAGAAGATGCAGCTGCAGCCCGGGGACGAGGAGGCGCGGAACTTCTCTTTCATGTCCGACATTGAGACCCGGGACCAGCTGCCCTGCTATCTCACCTATACTAATGAAGAAACACACAAAATCCTGCGTGACAATATGCACCGGGCTCCCATGGCCAACGGCATTATCGAAGGGGTGGGCCCCCGCTACTGCCCTGCCATCGAGACGAAGCTCCTGCGCTTCCCGGACAAGGACAGGCATCAGCTCTTTTTGGAGCCGGAGGGACGCCACACCCAGGAATACTACGTGCAGGGCATGAGCACTTCCATGCCCATGGATGTGCAGCTGGCCTTCCTCAAAACCATTCCAGGCCTGGAGCATGCTAAGGTCATGCGGGCAGGCTACGCCATTGAGTACGACTGCCTTGATCCCCTGCAGCTGAAGCCCACCCTTGAGACCAAGCCCGTGAAGGCACTTTTCTCCGCCGGTCAGTCCAACGGAACCTCCGGCTACGAGGAGGCCGCTGCCCAGGGCCTGATGGCAGGCATCAATGCCGCCTTGCAGGTAAAGGGAGAAAAGCCCCTGGTGCTGAAGCGTTCGGAGGCCTATATCGGCGTGCTGATTGACGATTTGGTGACGAAGGGGACCACCGAGCCATACCGCATGATGACCAGCCGGGCAGAGTACCGCCTCCTGCTCCGCCAGGACAACGCCGACCACAGGCTCACTCCCAAGGGGCGGGCCATCGGCCTGGTGACTGATGAGCGTTGGCAGCGGTATGAGAATAAGTACAAGCATATCGAGGAAGCCATGGCTATCCTGGATAAAGCCATCCTCACTCCCAGCGTGGAGACCAACACCAAGCTCAGCGAACTCAGCCTGCCGGAAATCAACGCTACTCTAACGGCCCACGAATACATGCGGCGGCCTGAGGTCAGCTATGAGGACATGCGCAGCCTGCTGCCAGAGCTGCCGGAACTCAGAAAAGAGGAGTACCAGCAGGTGGAAATCTCCATCCGCTACGAAGGCTACATCAAGAAGCAGCAGGAGCAGGTAGACCACATGGAGAAGCTGGAGAACCAGCTGATACCCGAAGATATCGTCTATGAAAATCTCGAAAGCCTCCGCTCCGAGGCCAGGGAGAAACTGGCCAAGATTCGTCCCCTGTCCCTTGGGCAGGCCTCCAGAATCAGTGGCGTCAGTCCTGCAGATATCTCAGTTTTAGCTATATACTTGAAGAAGTAAATTGGATGTGGGGATTGTATTCGCAGGCAGGAAAGGATATAGTAATAATACAGGCATAAGGAATACAAGAGGTTAGAAAACCCCCCGGCTTTGCGAAGTTGCCGGGGGTTTTTTGTGCCCGTCACGCTTTTATATTGCAAAAAAATAAAAAGGTGCTATACTAAAAACAGAACAAATGTACTAAAATTACGAAGCACTAAGGAGGTCAGGATAATGAACAAGGAAATGCAGGAAGAAAATGAACTTATCAGGCGAGCTGCCTCCGCCAAGGACCAGCTGGCCCTCAGCAAGCTCCTCATCAAGTACCATCCGCTGCTCATGGCTGCTGCCCATGACTGGCATTATCGGGAGCTGGGGGAAGAAGCCCAGGAAATCTCCCAGCTTTACTTCATGGACGCCGTGAATACCTTTGATGATACCCGCGGGGTGCCCTTTGCCGCCTTCGTCAAAGCCAAGGTTTACGGCGGGCTGAACACTTTCCTCAAGGCGGAGAAGCGCCGCCGGGAGCGGGAAATCCGTCCTGACTCCATGGGGGAGCAGGAAGGTGAGGAGGCTCCTGAAACCACTCCCTGGGACGCGGTCTTCCTGGCCTCCCGGGGCAATACACCCTCCGGCAGTGCGGAGATGAGCGGCCTGGGGGAACATATAGACAGCTACGAGCAGGCAGAGCTGAGGCAGGAAGTGGAAGAAGCCCTGCGGAATCTCAACCAGCGGGAGCGGGAGGTGGTGCGGGAGATCTACTTCAGGGAATGTCCCGCCTATGCTGCCGCCAGGAAACTGCAGCTCTCTCCCAGCCGTATTTCCCGCATCAAGCAGAGCGCCCTGAAGAAGATGAGGACCTTCATGGCAAGATAGAGAAAAGCCGGAGGATTGGGCGTCCTCCGGCTTTTAGAGAGAATTAGAGAATTAGAGAATTAGGGATCTTAGGGAATCTATGTGCAATCCATAAAGGGGATTGAATCAGGTGTTGTTCGCAATCACAGCCCCTGCTATGGCCCCCACGGCCACGCCGACGATGGCGGCAGTGTTCACATCACCCTGGGAGTGAGTGTTCCTGTTTTTGTGCTCATCGCGCTCCCGGTCATGTCTGTGGTGCTTGTCATGCTTGTGGGAAAGTTCCTGGTAATGGGGAGCCTTGATGGTGTGGGATGCTGCCTCGGCAGATCCGGCTGAAAGGCCGGCTGCGCTGAAGGTCATAAGACCAGTCAGGGCACAGGCTGTAATCTTGAGTTTCTGTGCGTTGAACATCTTCTTCATCTCCTTTGCTTGATTACATGGTTTATTATAGCAACGATTTATTAGAAGGTCTTGTGAAGAAGATTAAAGTTTAGTTAAAGTTAGCTGAAAAAAAGAAGGACGCCGCCGGGCGTCCTTCTCTATGTATGGATGATTGCTTACACCAGCGTGAATGCTTCGATGGTGCCGTAGGTGATGAGGTCCTTGATGCTGCTGGGGTCACCCTCCATGATGGCGGCGTTGACCTTGGCCAGGTTCTCTTCAGCAATCTGGATACGGCCTTCCTTCAGCTCCTCCTCAACTTTGGCAGCAAGTTCCTTGCGGGCCTTCTTGGTCTCGCCGTAGAAAGTGCTGTTGTAGAAGACGTTCATGCTGGTCTGGCTTTTTTCCTCATCGCAGTTGAAAAAAACATATACTTTCTTTTCCTTCATGTCGTAATAATCCCCCTTGAAGCAAAAAATATAAAAACTACGCATTATTATAGCACAATTTCGCGTAAATGTTTAATAATTTAATTTTACATAATATTAGCGTGTCTTTCTGTGTATTTTTTTATATCGGGTATTAAGAAAAGCACAGCTTATTTCGATAAAAAGAGTAGGATTGTTTGACACACTAAGGACGGTGAATACAATGGCAATGGTAGTCAAGAACAATATGTCGGCGGTGAATACACTGAACGTCCTTGACAAGAACTCCAATGCCTTGGCCAAGAGCCTGGCCAAGGTGTCCTCAGGCATGAAGATAAACGGGGCGGCAGATGACGCCTCTGGGTATGCCATCTCAGAGCGCATGAGGGTGCAGGTGCGGAGCCTTGACCAGGATGTGCAGAACGCCCAGAATGCCAACAGCCTGCTGAGGGTGGCTGAGGGGGCGGTATCCTCTACGGTAGAGATTTTGAAGACCTTGAAGGAGAAGGCCATCAATGCTGCCAACGATACCAACACGGATTTGGACAGGCAGACCATTCAGAAGGAAGTGGAGCAGTCCATTGACCAGATCAATGACAATGCCCTGGTGACTTATAATGGCAAGTATATGCTGGACGGTGCCTCTACCATCGGTGGTGTGGGGTCGGCGCTGGAGTCGGTGAAGGGGTTCCTGGGGGCGCTGAACAACACCAGCAAGAGTGGTATGGCTGCTTTTGACGAGGCCGTGGCAGCAGCCAGCGGAGGCGTGTTCTCCAATGCCCAGTCCCTTATTGACAGTTTCATCAGTGATGTGAAAGGCAACTCCGGCAGCAGCGTTGCCCAGAAGAAGGCCTTCCTCAAGGAATATTGCGGCATTGATTTGGACAATCAGGACACGGGTGCCATCACAGGCAAGGATGCAGGCGGGGACAAGGTAAAGACGGCGGAGAGCGTGGTGCCGGAGAGTTCATCAGGCCCGATTTCCAGTTGGACTATGCCAGCGCTTGGTTCCAGCGCAAACTTTAATGGTCTCACTATCAACTGGCCCGCGAGTTTGTCGCCTATAGTCGATAGCTTTGCTCCTACGAACCCATCCAATACTGCGAGTGTGGCATCTCAGGAGAAGATTATCAAGGCTTTGAATAAGGAATGGATGCAAGACTGCCTTACCCTTGTCGCGGATTCTTTTGATATGAGTTTCGAGGATAGCGGAGCTACTGTCAGGACAATAAATCTGATATTTGAGAATAACTCTGATCCTAACTATGGTGCGCTGGCTTATGTTGGTCATGCGGCTAACGCTTCTGGACAGGCAGTTTCGCTGACACTATCCTTCAACTTGGCGTACTATAAGAATCTAAGTGATGCAGATGTTAATGGTTTTGATGCATCCAGCGGCCAGACCTATCTGGATCGCACGCTGGCACATGAGCTGACTCATGCGGTGATGGCAGCCAATATCAACAACTTCTCCAATCTGCCCGCTTATGTGAAGGAAGGCACGGCAGAGCTGGTTCACGGCATTGATGACCAGCGCACCAGCAGTATCCTGAAAATGGTCGATACGGCTAACAGCGATGACCTCAAGACTATGCTTGAGGCGGGCAAGAATACGACGAGTACAACCATTGATGTGGGCGGTGCCGGAGGTGAGACGGCTTATGCCGCAGGCTTTGTGTTGCTGCGCTACATGGCTTATCAGAGCGTAGGCGGAAACGGAAGCCTGACTTCCGGCTCGGATGGCGATAATTACACATTCAACTATCGTCTTACTGACAAGGCCTTCAACTTCCAGGTGGGCACCAAGGCCAACCAGACTATCCGTGTGGGCTTTGCGGATATGCGGGCCAAGGCCCTGGGGCTGGAGAATGCCAAGCAAGAGCGGGTCAGCGTTGCTACCCGGGAAAAGGCTGTGGCCTCCCTGGCTACTTTCGACTATGCTTTAGCCAAGGCCCTCGATATGCAGACCACTATCGGTTCCATCCAGATGCGCCTGGAGCATACCATCAACAACCTGACGGTCTCCAGCGAGAACGTCCAGAGCTCCGAGTCCACTATCCGTGACGCGGACATGGCCAAGGAAATGACTGAGTACACCAAGAACAACGTGCTCATGCAGGCTGCTCAAAGCATGCTGGCCCAGGCCAATCAGTCCAGCAGCAGCGTGCTGTCCCTTTTGCAGTAAAATATCCCATAGAAAAAAGCACCCAGCCGGGTGCTTTTTTCGTGCTTATGCCTCCACCACGTCTGCTTATTTCGGGGTGGCGGTCAGCTTCAGGTTGATGATGAACTCCGTTCCTTCCTCCGGGGCGGTGATGACTTTGATGGTGCCTCCCATGAGGTCTATGAGGTATTTGGTGATTATCATGCCCTGGGGGCGCTTTTCTTCTTCGGCGAAGATGCTTCTGTTTTCCTTTTCGATGAACATTTCCTTGGCGTAGCTTTCGGACATGCCGATGCCGGTGTCCTGCACCCGCAGCTCATATTCGTTCTCATTTTCGGGGATATGGGCCTTTTCACGCTCGGCGGGGGAGAGGGGGCTTTCCTTTTCTATCAGCATGACTACGATGCGTCCCCCGGACGGGGTGAATTTGTGGGAGTTGCTGAGGAGGTTCAGCAGGATCCTGGAGAGGCGGTCGCCGTCGCAGAGCACCAGGGGGTGTTCCACTTGGCTGATTTCCAGGGCGAAGGAGATATCCTTTTCTTTCATCTGCTGGGCGAAGGAATCCACAATCCGCTGCATCAGCTGGCGCAGGTCTGTGGGCTTCAGCTTGAGGTCAAAGGAGTTCTTGTCTATGTAGTCCACCTTCTGCAGGTCATTTACAAAGGCCTTGAGGTAGTAGCAGACGGACTGGATGCGGGAAAGGCAGTCGCAGAGCTGGCTGGTGACCTGCATATCGCAGTCCCCTTCGGAGAGCCTGAAATCTGAACCCGCCTGCCGGGCAGTCCGCACATAGCCGGAAAGGGCCTTCATGGGCAGGCGTATGTCGTGGGACACGTTGGCCAGGAAGTTGCTTTTCACCAGGCTCACCTGACGTTCCTGCATCATCTTGATATCCATGAGCCGCTCGCGCTGCCTGATGCGGGTGAAGATATTTGACACCAGGAAGAGGATGGTCATAATGAGCAACATCTGCACTATGAGGTCAAAGGTGAGCTTGCTGTGGGCTTCGGCAAGCCTGCCCTCGACGGCCAGTGCCAGCTGGTCTCCCGTGGACTGTCTGAGCCAGAGCCCCGTGGAGAAGAAATTGAGAAACATCAGGAGAATGGAGAGGGAGGCGGAGCGTCCGAAGTGGTTGAGGGTATCACGCTTGAAGATGTACCAGTAGTAGAGGAAGCCCAGGGTGCTCCAGACTGCCAGCAGGAGATAGGACTCCGTATTCAGGCTGCTGCCCAGCAAGAGATTGGGCAGGAGGGGGCAGAAGAAGAAGAACAGGGAGAAGACCATGCCCCCGATGCCCATCTGCACGCCGCGCTTGTCCCCATTTTTCCTGGCTTCCAGATAGTTGCAGAGGGACACGTAGCCGTAGGCCAGGGAACCGCTGATGGTGATGATGTCCACCAGCCAGACAATGGCGGTGCGTCCCAGCAGGGGAATGGGGAGAGACATGGCGATGGTCAGGAACAGGGCATTCCTGGGCACGCCGTTGAGGTCGGTCTTGGTGAAATGCAGGGGCAGCAGGCCGTCTTTGGCCATGAACTGCAGCAGGTAGGCGCAGGTGCGGTAGAGCCCCAGGATGCAGGTGGCGATGCCGGAGAGCACAGCCACCCCCAGCACCCAGATGCCAGCCATGCCGTAGGTGCTGCCTATGCTGTGGAAGACCGGCAGGGAGCTCATGCCCTGCATGTGGCCCACGTTGTCTATGTAGTCCTTCCAGGAGGTGTACTCCGGGGGGACGCTGAGGATGGCCACGCCTATGAGCAGGGTGTAGGCCAGCACGCCGCACACCACCGCTATGACTATCAGGGGGAATAATTTCTGCACGGGGAAGTGGAAGTCATCAATGGCATGGGTGACACATTCATAGCCGAAGAACATCCAGGGAGCCACCATGAGCATGGAAAAGACCTGCAGCAGTGGATTATTGTCCTGCTGGAAGGGGGGGGAAATTACAACATTGTGGTTAACAATACAAAGTGATACAAAAAGAAGAATAATGATGGAAATCAGAAGCAGGGCGAAGGCGGTGTAAAGGTGGCGCTTGAGCTTGCCACCGTAGCAGGTGAAGGCTCCGAAGGTGATGAAGACAATCCAGGTGGTGACTATCTCTCCGAAGTACACATCAAAGCCCGCCACTGTGTAGTGGAAGCCCCACTGCAGGAGACTGCCGAAAAGCATGCGGCAGAGCAGCACCACGGCGGTGGCGTTGGCCCAGATGATGGACAGGTAGGTGATGAGGAGGGTCCAGGCCGCCAGGAAGGCATGGTCATGGCCCAGGACGTTCTTGGTATAGGCATAGATGCCCCCGTTGCCCTGATACCTCACCGCCAGTTGGCAGAAATTGTAGCCGATGATCACCATGGAAATGCCGCCGATGAAGATAGCCAGGGCACTGCCTATGGGACCGGCGTTGGGCAGGAAAAGGGTGCCCGGCATCACGAAGGAACCCCAGCCCACGGCGCAGCCAAAGGACAGGGCCCAGACATTGAGGGGATAGAGCAGCCGGTTCTTGGCTGCATCATGCATCCCGGGATTCTTGAATGTAACCATAGCCATACTCCTTTGTCCTACTTAGGGGCCAGGGGCAGGGTAATGCAGAGTATGAACTCTGTGCCGCTGCCCTGTTCTGTAGTCACTTTGAGCTGACCGCCCATGAGATGGATGATGTTTTTGGCGATGTGGAGGCCACGTCCCTGCTCCTCAAGCTCCAGGGCGGTTTTCTCTCCCTCGAAGGGGGCGTTGATCCATTCAAGCTCTTGGGGAGAGAGGCCCTTGCCAGTATCGTGGATGTGGACTTCGTAGTCAGCGTAGGTCTTGAAAGCCAGACGGCCCTGTTCTGTCTTGCGCAGATGGTAGCCCGGGCCGTTTTGGAGGAGGGTTACCATGACGCCGCCTCCCGGCTCCGTGTATTCATAAGCATTGCTGATGAGGTTCAGCAGCACCCGGGAGAGCCTTTCCTCGTCGCACATGACCAGAGGGTCTGTGACCTTGCTGGTATCCACGCTGAAGTACAGGCGCTTTTCCTGCATCTGCTGGCCGAAAACATGGGACAGCACCTCGAAGGTGTGGCGGATGTCAGTCTCATGCTCCTTCATCTTGATCTGGCCTCTTTCCATGCGCTCCAGGAGCATCATGTCATTTATCAGGAAAGAGAGGTACTGGTTGAGGCTTACCACTTTTTCCAGAGAATCCCCCAGAGATTTTGGCACCTTGTGCCCGCAGGGCTGCTCGCAGACATAGCAGAGGGCGGACAGCTCCAGGGCCGTCTGCACATAGCTTTCCAAAGACTGCATGGGTATGCGCACATCATGGGAGATATTGGACAGCAGGCTGTTCTTGGCCTTGCTGATGGACCTTTCCCGGAGCATCTGCATATCGGCGGCGTGCTCCCGGGATTTCAGGGTGGTGAAGATATCGCTCATGAGCACCAGGATGATGACAATGAGTCCCAGCTGCACCAGGGCGTTGAGGGAGAGGAGGCTGTAGCTGACATCTATGCCCTCCCAGGCCATGATGAGCTCCGCCTCTGTCCTCTGCTTGAGCCACAGGGAGGTGGAGAAGAAGTTGAGGAAGAGGATGATGAGGCACATGGAAGTGGACATGCCGAAGTGGTGCTCCGTGTCGTGCTTGAAAACATACCAGTAGTAGATGAAGCCAACGAGACTCCAGGCTGACAGCAGCAGGTAGGATTCCTGCTCCAGGCTGCTGCCCAGGAGCAGGTTGGGCAGGATGGGGCAGATGAAGAAGAACAGGCTCATTACCGCCCCCAGGAGACCCAGCCCCTGCCGCTGCAGGCTGCCCTCCTCTCTGGCCAGGAAAAAGGCGCAGAGGGAAACATAGCCGTAGGCCAGAGAGGCGCTGATGGTGGTGATGTCCGTCAGCCAGGAAATGGCCGTGCGACCCAGGAAGGGAATGGGCAGGGACAGGGCTATGACCAGAAGCATGGCTTTCTGGGGCAGCCCTTCCGGGCCTGTCTCGGTGAATCTTTCCGGCAGCATATTCTCAAGGGCCATGGCATGGAAAAGGTAGGCCGTGGCCCGGTAAAAGCCCAGCAGGCTGGTGGAGAGGGCGGCGATGACAGCAGCACCCAAAAGCACCAGGCCGCCGCTGCCCAGCACCCCGTAGACGCTTTGGAACACCGGCAGGGAGGAGAGGCCCGTATGGGTCTGTAGCTCGTCGATGTATTCAGTCCAGGCATCGTACTGCCCGGGCATATCCAGCACGGCTATGGCCGTCAGCAGGCAGTAGACCAGGGCGCCGGAGATGACAGCCCCCACCACGATGGGATAGAGCTTTTGGGGAGAGAAATTGAAATCCTCGCTGGCATGGGTCACGGCTTCAAAGCCAAAGAACATCCAGGGGGCCAGCATCAGCATGGAAAAGACCTGCATGGGGGGGAAGGAATCCGGCTGGAAAGCCGGGGCAAAGACTGAGTGATGGGAATTGCCCATGATGCCCAGGAAAAGCCCCACCACGGAAAAGAGCAGGATGATGCCCAGGGCCGTGTGCAGATGGCGCTTGGCCCTGCCCCCGTAGCAGGCCAGCATGCCGTAAGCAATGAGAATCACCCAGGTAATGAGAATCTCCCCAAAGAAAACATCAAAGCCCAGCACCTGATAGTGAAAGCCCCACTGGAGCAAATCCCCAAAGAGATAACGGGCAATTAGCACAAAGGCCGTGGCATTGGCCCAGATCAGGGACAAGTAAGCAAGCCCCAAAGACCAGGCCGCCAGGAATCCGTGGTCATTGCCCAGCACCTTGCGGGTGAAGGCAAAGATACCTCCGTTGTCCGGGAACCGTTCCGCCATGACGCAGAAATTCTTGCCAATCACCAGCATAATGAGCGCCCCCAGCACCATGGCCGTGATGGTGCCGATAGGTCCCGCATTGGGCAGGAACATAGTCCCCGGCATGATGAAGGCACCCCAGCCAATGATGCCGCCAAAGGACAGCGCCCAGATATTCAAAGGATAGAGAAATCCCCGCCGGGGCGTCTTCTCTTCCAAATTTCTCTCAAGATCCATGACAAAGCCCCCTTTGCACTATATGTAAGGAAGGCAGGCGACCTGCCCGTGCAAGCAAACTCTTTTTGCAATATTTCTATTCCGGCGGGAAAAATCCTGCTTGCTGGGGATTCATGTGAGAGAATGTGGGGAGAAGAAAAAGCAGCTAAGCTCATTGTTGATGATGCTCGGTCTATGAAACGCCCATGATTACGCTATGTTACAATGTTGCGGTTGTCATATGAATTGTGCTATAATATTAGAGCAAAATTAGAGGGCGTTAAGGTCAATGATTTGAAAATGTCAAGTTGTAGGTTTTCATTAGGGTTTGCGGCGCGGTGACCCTTGTCTTTTCTAAATGATGCTGTGAACATTAAAGAACTCGTATGATATATTTTATTAGGGGCAGGCTTTGTCCCCTATTGGCCTTGACAGCTGACTGTCAGGGTTTTTTTATTTCAGGGAGGCGGGATATTTTGAAAAGATGTCAATGGGCGGCAGTTGCCTTTGTGATGCTGGCTGCAATGCTCTTTGGCGGCTGCGGCGATGAGAAGAATTTGGTCATAAATATGCCCAAAGAGGCCGGACAGGCCGTCCAGCAGGAGCAGTCGTCCCCAGTGGTGGATATTTACTGGGATGCTACGGAGTCTATGCGGGGCTATACCGCAATTCCTGCAGGCATTTATCGCACTCTGCCAGATAATATGGGAGATTTAGCTACGGCCATGGGTGAAACGCATTTCTATCGTTTCGGAGAGGTGGTTACTCCCTTGGAAGGGCGCTCTTATCGTGCCTTCAGCAATCCAGATGCCTACACGGAACTGGTGACATCCTTTGGCAAAGTCATAGATCAGGCTGACCCCCAGCATCTTTCCATCGTCATCACTGATCTTTTCGAGAGTGATGCGGATTGGAGCAATGTGACACAGAAGCTCAGGGAGAAATATTTCGCCCAGCATCTGGGCGTGGCGGTAATCGGTGTCAAGAATCCTTTTCAGGGTGATATCTACGATGTGGGGATGAATGCTGCCAAGTATAGCTGGGACAGTGGCAGCAATCCACAGAAGTTCCGTCCTTTCTACCTCTTTCTTATGGGGCCAGAGCAGGAGATTCGCGATTTCCTGCAGCGCTGGCAGGAGCATTTTGTTAGCGAAGCAGGGATAGTGGAGATGCAGTACGCCGTTTTCTCCGAGAATCTGGGGGCAGAAGGAATCTCTTTCCCGGAACTGCAGGTAGCTGATAGCAAGAACCTGTACAACACCGAGAGCCTGGAGATAAAGGACAAGCGTGTGAAGGAGTTCGGTTATGATGGCAAGAGCGATGAGACCAGCCTGACAGTGGCCTGCAAGTACCGACCTATGAACGGGGCTTGCCTGGCGGATATGGCAAAGCTGGATAAGTCTGTGCAGATTTTCTCTCAGAATGAGGAGAGCAGCGAGTGGGAAATTGTGGATGAAGGAACAGATGCTCCCAGACTGGAAATTGGCTCAGTAGACGGGGAGGGCAATTACAATGTGACCCTGACCTTCGTGCCGGAGCAGCATCTGGTGCCGGAGAAGGTGAATTTCATACATGCGAAAATTGCCCCGGAGGCCCGCAGCCTGAAGTTGCCTCCCTGGGTGAAGGATTGGAACATGGCCAATATTGACCTGGACCCGAATGCTTTTGACGGCTCCAAGACTGCCAATCTCCAGCACATCCTGGAGTCTCTCAGGGATACCATGCTGAATGCAGCCCAGCCTGCGCTGGTCAATATAAATCTGGTTATAGATGCACGCTGAAAGGGGATTCATAATGAATAGGAATGTAAAAATGATTTTGTACATGCTAGGAATAGTTGCCTGGATGGGAATGTTGGGGCTGATTGCCTATAAGGTCGGCTCTATTGAGGCCCAGTCTTTCATTGGTACAACCAAAGTCAAGATGCAGGACTGGCAGAAGGTCTACAGTACAGTGGTCATGGTGATGTCTTCCCTGGCAGCTTTGATTGCCATCAGCTGGTGCGCCCTCACCGAATGGGGCTTTTCGGTGCAGGTGCCCTTTGGTGTGGGCAAGCGCACTGTCTGGGCAGTCATGGGAGCAGTGCTGGCAGTGATTTCCTTTGTGGTGCCCTACGGTTATGCGTCTACTAGCGGCAATCTTATCATGAGCCCCGTCATCCCTGTGACTTTCGTTGTGTTGTTTGTGCTGGTAGGGTATTGGCTCTCCACTATTTTCGCCAGCAGCCCGGCTTATAAATATACGCCGTTGCTCAGCAGCCAGCTTCGCAGGCGCAAGGGAGGAAAGAACTGATGAGCTATTATTTCATATCCATAGGCGGTTCTGGAGCCAAGGTCATGGAGTCCCTTACACATCTCTGCGCTGCAGGACTCATGCCCAACAAGGAAAAGCAGTCTGATCTCTACGTCATGGCTATAGATCCTGATATTGGCAATGGCAACCTGAAGCGCAGCAGTGCAGCCCTCAACTGTCTCAATGATTTCCAGTCTTTTGAGACGGGGCGCGGCACTTCCCTTTTCAAGACCAATGTGAAACTTTCCCGTCCTTTTATCTGGAGCCCGACAGAATCCGACATGAATCTGGATGATATCATGTCCTATCAGGCGTATCGTGGCACGCCCATAGGCAACCTCTACGAAGTTCTTTACACTCAAGAAGAGCGCTCTACCATGCTGAACGAAGGTTTCCGAGGCCGTCCTGCTATCGGTGCAGCTGTCATGGCCAAGAAGGCGGGACTTGATAAGTCCAGTAGCTTGAATATTGCTAATGAGCAAGCTTGGGACAATCTCCTTCACGCTATCCAGCAAGATGCGAAGAATGGGCTGCAGCCAAAGATTTTTTTGGCTGGTTCTGTCTTTGGCGGCACCGGAGCTGCAGGCGTGCCTACGGTGGCAAGGCTTCTGCGTTCCATGCTGAAGGATTACTGCGACAGGGGCGAGGCTCGCATTGGCGGCGCGCTCATACTGCCTTTCTTCAGCTTTAATCCCACGGAGCAGGACAAGGCAGCGGCGGGCATGTACGCTTCCTACGAAAATTTCCTCACCAATACCAAGGCTGCCCTCAAATACTACGCCATGAAAGACAGTGGCTATGATGCCATGTATTTCATCGGGGACAATCAGCTGACTGCTGTGGAAAAGTTCAGCATTGGTGCCGCCAGTCAGAACAACGCTGCCCACCTGGTAGATTTCTACGGGGCTCTTGCCGCCTTGGACTTCTACAGCAATAAAACCGATAGCGGTCAGGAGTGCTCCTACATTTCCCGCATGGGAGAGGATAGCTTCTGCTGGAATGATCTGCCGGATATCAAGATGGATGACGGCATAGAAGTGCGGGTAAAGGATGTTCTGGCACAGTTTGCTCGCTTCATCTTTGCCTATATGCATCTGGTGAAGCCGGTATTGTCTGACCTCGCCACTGGCAAGCTCAGCGATTACAAGTACCCCTGGTTCCGCGATTTCCTTGCAGGAATTCCCATCGACACCTCTGAGGTGCGCAGTTTCGAGGCCTATGCGGAAAGTTTCGCTGTTTGGCTGGATCAGTTGGAACACTCCGGCAACAACCGCCGAGTGGAACTCATCAACCCCAACATCTTCGCTTCCCAGCCTGCCAGGCTGCAGTCTCCTGAGCAATTTGCCAAACTGGCAGTTGATGAGGACAGCAAGGTAACCATGACCGAGCTTTGGCATCGCCTGTGCGAAGGAAAGCTCCAAGACGAAGAATATACCCGCGGCTTTGGCCGGTTCCTGCGCCTGCTGTATGACAGCTGCGCCAAGGTATGAGGAGGTAAGTAGATAGATGGCCAATAAATTTTTTCCCATGCTGCCGCAGCTCAATGAAGACGCAGCTATCAATCCAGATAAAGCCAGTGCCTGGGAAAAGGAAACTGGCACTCGTGATTTCTTGCTGGCCTTAGTGAAGAGCCTGGCAGTGGGCGGCTCTATCAAGGATATGGGCAGCATAGATTCTATACCTGATGTCTGGGCACGTCCCTTGCTGTTCCAGATGGCTCTCTATGATGATCAGCGCAGTAGCGCTCAGGAGTTCGTCCAGGGCCTCCACGACAAGGTGAAGGGCGAATGGAGGGCCATGTTGGCTATGTTGGCGTTGAAGAATGTGCGTCATCTGGCCCTTACGGCAGAGCCAGTGCATCTTGGCACCGGCACCAGTGGACTGGAGCGGGTGCTGGCAGGTCTTGCGCCCACTGACAGCATCAGCCGCAGCACTGGCTGGAGCGACATTTATATCATCCATTACCAGGGCAAGCCCCTGGGACTCACTTCGCCCACTACGCTGGTGGCTCCTGCTGCTGACTATCAGCGCACCATGGAGGGCATCATCACTCAGCCCTGGAGCGCAGATGGCAAGACACTATGTGATCCTATCCCTTACCTGACGGTGGATGAGCTGGGGGCTCTTTACAGCTGGTTGCAGCAGGTAGAGAAGGATCTGCGTGAGACGATTCCCACTGCTGAGCAAGATGAGAGCCAGGCCTGCCTGAGTCTCTTTGGCGCATTGGAGTCTTATCAGGAGGATATTCGCCATCGTTCGAATCAGCTGCCTTCCATGCAGCTGGTTTCCGCTGACCTGGGCCTGAATATCGGCATCTTCCGCTGCCTTAATCAGTCAGTAGAGGCCAAGGCCGCTGATGCAGGAGATTCTGCTGTGCGACTCATCCCCTCCCCTGGCCGCGGCAAGGCAGGGGAAATAATCCTGGTATCCCCACAGATGGTGCGCGATTACGCCGCGCAGGAGGGCGTGCCTGCTGCACAATTGGTAGTATGGCCGGGACTTTCCGCCAACGATGTTACCGAGGAGAGCCTGAAGGAAGATCGCAGCCGTATTGGCAATGTTTCTTTGGGCAAAGCAGCTTTCCGCCGTCCTGAGGATTTCTTCACGAACAGCCTGACTCTCATGGAGTCTGGCAAGGCCTTTGCAGGCACGATGAAAGTGCCGGGCATGATGGAACTGCTGGAAAAGGAAGAGATGAGTCCCATCTTGCCGCTGCGGGCTGAGATTCTGGAATATTTCACTCCTCAGGAAATCGCTCAGCGCACGCGCATAGAAAAGCTCAAGGATCGCATCAATGTGCAGTTCGCCTTCCCCTTGGCAGGTGTGAACGGCAACAGCGAGTTCAAATATGTCAAGTCCTATCCCAACGACAAAATCAATTATCTCCAGAGCAGGGTGCCTGTGCTGGAGCTTTGGCCCAATATCAAGCGCAAGGGCTGGAACAAATACTACCTCTATTACGAGAACAGCGAAGCCCAGAATGTGAGCTCTCAGGAACTGGGCCGTGACCTATTCTATGTTTATCCGCTCAAATATGGGGAAGAAATTGTCGAGGATATGCCAGAAAAGGGGCTGGCTAACCTTTATACAGCCAAGCTTACTGGCTTTCCAGAAGCTCTGCGTTGTACGGTGAACGTAGAGGCAGAGAACAGCATTTATGCTCAGCAGGTAGAGGGCGGTATCCTGCTTCTGAACGAGCCTCCCACTGTCCAGGCTGTGCCACGCTTGGAGTGGCAGGTTGGCATAGACTTCGGCACATCCAGCACCATGCTTTATTATCGAGAGGGAGCCAAGAAGCCGTTGCCTCTGGTGCTTGAGCCACACTTGTTGCCTGTAACGGGCAGCAATGATACTGACAGAATCCGCACTTTCGTGAACTTCATTCCCTCGAAGACGTCTGATCAGCAGGATGGTTCCTTCCTCAGTATTTTCCATATGCTGGACAGCAGCAATGTGAAGACGGAAATTCGCCCCCTGCAGGATGGTCATGTGTTCTGGCTGCGCAACGTAAACTCCAGTGATTTCAGTTTGCGCAGCCAGCAGATAGATGCAAACTTGAAGTGGAAGAACGATGATGTGGGTCGCCGCAAGGTTGCTGCGTATGTGAAGCAGATCTGTCTCCAGAGTCTGGTGGAGGCCGCTGCGGCAGGTGCTGAGACTGTGAAGTGGAACTTCTCTTATCCTACGGCTTTCTCTGCCGAGCAGAAGTTTGCCTTCAAGGCCACCTGCCAGGAGGCTGTGCAGGAATCGTATGAGGATACTGGCCTGGAACAGAGCGGTGAGATGTGCTACTGGCCAGAGAGCAAGGCTGCAGCTTATCATTTCAACAAGCTTGGCACCAATGCCACCAACTTTGGCGAGGGCGCCATCTGCCTGGATATTGGCGCAGGTACCACGGATATTTCCATTATCAGCGGCCAGCCTGCCCGCATCGTCTACCATACCTCCATCCAGTACGCGGGACGTTACCTCTTCAAGCCCATTTATCGGAACTATGAACTCTTCAAGGGTGACTCTTTGGATATCGGCGATATGGACGAGGAGCATCGCAATGCTGTAATCGACGCTGACATGCGTGAGAATAGCGAGCTTTACTTGAAGAATCTCAAGAACTTGACTGGGCGCAAGGAGATAAAGAAAGTTCTCCAGGAAGTCCAGCTGGGCATGGCTGGCATCTTCTGCTACCTTGGTTCCATCCTCAAGGTTCTCTCTGAGAAGGGCATCTACACGGAGAAGCATCTGCCTGATATCTATGTGGGCGGCAATGGTTCCCGCGTCTTCTACTGGCTCTGTGGCGGTACTTTTGATAGTGGGGCTCCCTTCTTGGGCGTTTTCCAAGAGATGCTGTCAGCTTACTCCAGCTTGGAGAAAGGCTACGGTGCCAATATCCATCTCAGCGTTCATCCCAAGGTTGAGGTTGCAGGCGGCATGATCGAGCAGCGTCCCCATAATGATGTCGAATTCTTTGATGAAGAGCGCCAGGTGGAGGAGCTCTTTGGTGAGGCAGGCAAGGACGAATACATTGCTGCTGCCCAGATTTCAGGGGACTGCTTTGTGGTTAAGGGCGAGGCTCACGAGTCTCATGACTTCATGTCTGCCTACGACATAGCCAATGGTGTCGAGATTGAGAATGTGGAAGCTCTGGAAAATTTCTTGGAGGAATTCAACAAGAATCGCCATATCTGGTTCGAGGGCGTAAACTTCGACGAGGACAAGTATCACGATATTGCCCGTCGAGTCAAGAGCCACTATGTGAACCAGCTGGGCATGGAACCCAAGAAGGTCTTTGTAGAACCAGTATTTATTCTGGAAATGAAAGAGTGCATGGAGATGTTGGCAAATGTATAAATATAGCTGGAAGACTGCCCTGATGACATTTGGAATGATGGGGGCTGGGCAGTTTGTCCTGGCAGCTGCAAGCAATGGGAAAGATAAAGATTTGGGAGATTTTAGTAAACATGATTTCGCCAAAGAAGAAGCAACGGCAATTGGTAGTAATGCTGCGGATGGGCTTCGAAATAATGTAACAAATTTCACTGGCCAAGTTGATGAATTGAAAGGAAGACTGGATGCTGCGGAGCAGGCTATAAATAATCTTCCTCCAGATTTGACTTATGCTGTAATAGGTTTGGTTGTTATTGCCTTGATCATGACTTTTCTTGTAGTAGTTTTATGGAGAAAAGTTTCTATGGATTCTAAGAGCTTGCATGCTCTGAGTAAGAGCTTGCATGATATGCGGGAAGACCTTGATCATCACAAGCGGCTGTTGGATGGTTTGAAGAATCGAATAGAGGACATGGCAGAAGCTCCTGTCCGGACCACAATTAAAAGGGAACGGTATCCGGAGCGTGAGGCTCATCAGCCTATTGTTTCTCCTGTGCGTCCTGAGCCTGTGGCTATTCATGCCAATGCTGAGGAGGTTGCTGTTCCGGCAGTGCCTGAGCAAAAGCCTGACATAGGGACACTACTCAATGAAAAATGCCGTGAGTTTGCAAGGGAATACAATCGCATTCAGAGCATCACAGGCCTTGAGGCCAAGACTGCTAAGCAGGAGTTCCAGCAGAAATATGGATTGTGCGGCTTTGTTTGTGCCAATGCAGACGAGCGTATGAATCATCCTGAGAAGCCACCTAGATTCAAGGCCAGCGAGTCCATGGTTGATGCTTCCATTTGGGGATTCAAGTTTGAAGCTTATTACCTTGTGGCTCCAGCTCCGCGGCAGTATGTGGGCAATGACCACGATTATGGTGGCATGAAGGAACTTTTCGAGTCCAATTTCCAGCCTGGACGCACTTATAACAAGATTGAAGTGAATAAGCCTGCTATCCTGACGCAGGATTTGCAGTGTATTCGCTGGCAGGGAAAATTGAATCTTAGTTGAGATTGAATTGTTGGAGGATTTCTTATGGCAGGATTTTGCACCCATTGCGGTGCTCCCTTGGAAGGGGACGCGAAATTTTGTGTGGAATGCGGAGCATCGGCAGTACGGGAAGAAGCAAAACCTGTTCCTGCCCCGCAGCCTCTGGTCATGCAGCAGCCTGCTCCCAGGGTGGTAGTCCAGAGCGATAGCTCGAATAAGGGCGTCATCACCCTGTTGCTGGTCATCATTGTGATGCTGGCAGTTGGGGGAGGTTACCTGTATATGGAAAATAGGCAACAGCCTGCAGCTGCTGTCACTCAGCATAAGGCTTCTGCCCAGGCTGAGAGAAAGGACGGAACTCGTGAATATGCTGCCGCAGCGGTGATGGCCTTACGGGAGAATGAAGAGTCTTTGGCTTCTTTGGCTGCTGCCATAAATTCCGGCAGTTACAGCCAGTCTAGCCTGCTTAATATGGCCAGCGATACCATGAACAAGATAAATGCCCGCAGAACTGATGCGCAGCAGAAAAGCTCCTCGGCGGATGCTTCTATGGCCAGAGAGATAAACGATATGTTCGACCTCGAGGCCAAGCGGGCAGAGTGCATGCGACAGGGAATCAAGGGCAATACGGATCAATATCGCATAGGCGGAGAATATTATGACCAGTTCCAAGTACGTTTCGAAGCTTTGAAGGGCAGGTATAGCCTCTAAGGTTTTGATATGGTCACAGTGATGCAAGGCGAAGAGAAATAGGAGGAAGAATATACATGGCTAATAAGTTTTGTTCTGATTGCGGTGCTCCTTTGGAGCAGGATGCTAAGTTCTGCGGCAGTTGCGGTGCAAAGGTAGCGGTTTCAGCCCCGCAGGCGCAGGTTGCCGTTCAGCAGACTGCCAAGCCTGTCATCCAGCAGGCTGCCGTAGGGAATAACAGCATGGAACAGATCAGGCAGGAGTTTGCTGACATCAGCAATAATGTGAGCGAACAGCTCAACACGGCTTCTGTAGCTGAATTCCGCCAGAAAATCAATGAAAATTCATTTGTGCAGAGTTTCAAGACCAACTACCTCACCACTGCGGGCAGACTGAATCGGTGGGCGTATTTTATCAAAAGTCTCAAGATGATGCTGATGAATTTTATTCTTTATTTGGTTATGCTGGTCGGCGCTGCTATGGTGGCATCTGAGTCAGCTCTGGGCATTCTGTTGGGGCTGGCTATAGAACTGCCAATCTTCGGATGCTTGCTTGTGCTTGTGGTAGCATCCATCATGCTGGGCATTCGCCGTTGCCATGATTTAGGTCATTCTGGCTGGCTCATGCTCATCTGCTTGGTGCCAATCATCAACTTTTTTTGGGCACTATACGTCTGGCTATACCCCGGCACCCACGGTGACAACCAGTACGGCCCTGACCCTCTGCAGGTGAATTTGTATCAGCACAGCATGTAAATTGTACGAAAAATATTTTTCATTATGATGGGTAACGGATTTACTGAAGATACACCAGTAGTAGAGGCTTGATTTTAGGGGGAACAGAGGGATTAGAACATGGAAATAATTTTATGGCTAGGCCTTTGCGCGGGGGTAGGTTACTATGCCAGCAAAAAAGGCAGGAGTGCTTTCATTTGGGGACTGCTGGCGTTCTTTTTCAGTCCTATTCTGGCAGGGGTGGTGCTTGCTCTCTTGAAGGATAAGACGGTCAGTGCTGATATCACTCAGCTGAAGATGGAGCATCAGCAGCTTCATGACAGGGTAACTGCTGATGAACGCACCATGCAGATGCAGTATCAGCACATGCAGTCCCAGCTGGCTGCAGGTCATCAGCCTGAATTATTGGGAGAGGGAGAGTATAAACTTTGTCCTTTCTGCAAGGAGAAAATAAAAAAAGATGCTATTAAATGCCGCTATTGTCAGCAAATGCTAACTGAGGCATTGCCGCAGGCTGCAGATGAAAGTCGCATGCTTCCTGTTTCGAGGCGGGTGCAGTATTGCCCGAACTGTGGCCAAAAAGTACATGATGGTGATGTATTTTGCAATAGCTGCGGTTCTAAGTTGGAGGATGAAGACTGATGGGGGTTGGCTTGGTCAAAAGACTAAAAAAAATGATGGCTACTGCTATCTGGGGAGCAAGACTAACCATCTCAGGGGAATTGATTATTGTCAGGGATAATTTCATGCCCTTGGAGCAGGAGATGATAGCAGCGCTGGCTTTGGCTGAACCATTGGAAAAGCTTCAACGGTTATGCCCTCAGATAAAGATTGAGAAGACCATGGGCCTAGCGGATTATACTGTGAAGATTTTTGCTGTGGAAGGCAGTATTCCATTGGGAGATATTTGCGAACACCTGAGAGATTTACTGACCGATTTTGCCCAAAGAGTATATGAAAACCAGGAATTTGGTTTGAGGATGAATGTAACGGGAAACATTCAGGATGCCGACCAGATAAGGGAGTTCCGCTTTCTAAACAAACGGGATTGCGTGTCTTACAAGATAGTCAGTACCGAAAAAAGAGAAGGACGTATGTGCAGTTTGCGGCGTCAATTAGTGAACAAGCTTGAAGAGAGCCTGACCTAATCAGTTGTGCGAAATAAATCGCTGCATAATGCAGTGCTTATCCAGGCACAGTTTATTAGAGATGTTTGTTGGGGGAAGGTGTTTTTTTGGCACAGGAAGAGAATCAGATACAGGTCATTCTGGCAGAGTTGCTGGTTGAGAACCGTAAGCTATTGGCCAAGAAGGATGAGCTTATTGCCAAGCTTAAAGAAAGAGTGGGCGTCGAGCACAAGCGTGATGTTGACACCCTGAGCAAGGCTTTGCGGGAGACTGATATAGGGGAACTGCTGTTGATGGCAGATGGTGGTGCGCCAGAGGAAAAAGAAGCCGCTGAGGCCAAGGTGCTCGCCGACATCAGTGGCATCATGCAGGAAAGCAGGGCTAGACTGGTGAGGGATATCCTCGTAGGTGCTCTGGGCTGGCACAAGGAGCCGGAGGCCAAGGTGGCATCTGCAGACTTGCAGGAGACGTCAGAGGCTGAGCAGAAGGAGCAGTCAGAGGTCAAGAAATCTTGGGACTGCATTTGCGGCCACAAGAACAACCGCAAGAAATTTTGCAGGAATTGCGGCAAGCCGCGGAGCGAAGGTGAAATAAAGGGCGAAGTGGCGGTGAAGGATACTTGGACTTGCAGACAGTGTGGCAAGTCTGGCAACAAGGCAAATTTCTGCGTGGCTTGCGGATGCCCCAGGGAAGGGGAAAAGACTGAGGCCACGCCGCCACAGCCTGCCGTCCATGATACGGAGAAACCGCAGGTTTCATTGGAGAAAACACAGGTCATGCCTGTGCAGGAAACCATGATTCAGACCCAAGTGCAGGTTGCCCCGCAGAGGGATGCTGCCAGCCAGAGTGCTCCCCCGCCTGTTCAGCGCCCCGTGGTTCAGCCCCAGCCTCAGGCATCTTCTCAAAGCAATAACAGCAGTCAAGGAGCTATCATCGCAGTGATAGTCATTCTGGTGTGCGTCCTTGGTTTCATGGGCTTCAAGGAGATTTCTGCCAATTCTGATACCAAGCCTTCTTCTAGCTATCATTCAGTGGCCAAGAATGCTGACAGCCCCCAGAAGCCGAATGAGAAGAGCCAGCCTGTGGCTAAGACTGAGCTGTCCTTGGGTGGCATGGACTTGGATGAGGAAGTAGCAGTCATGTTTGACAAGCTGGGCAAGGAAAAAAGCTATGAAAATGACAGCAATGGCTATGCTTTCTATCAGTATGACGGCATGAAGGTGGGCGTTAAAAACGGCTGTGTTAAGGCATTTGTGTCTGATGGTGCAAATTGCAGCACCAAGCGGGGGATACATGAAGGATCTACCCTGCAGGATGTGCTTAATGCCTATGGTTCCGATGCTATGAGATCTTCTTATGATAATCTTGAACTGTACGAGTATAACTTTAAGTCTCTTACAGGTGAGGACGGAATCCTGCGCTTTGCCATTAACAGCAAGGGCGTGGTAGATTATATAAGTGTGAGAATTCCAGAAGAACAGAAGATTGATAAACAGGCTTTGGGCAATGCGGCCAAGAATGCAGTGGGTACCTATCATGCTAAAATAACCAAAAAGGATTACAGGGCAGCGTATGATCTACTTACCCCAGATATGCAAAATACCATGGGCGCCTATGAAAATTGGGTCAAGGGATTCAAAAATACCATTGAAAGTCGCATTACGGAAATACAGGTGACAAATGTTCAGGCAGATAGGGTAGATGTAAGCTTTATATTGCTTGCTCGTGACAAACGTCCCGGGGGCGGAGTGGAGGAAAACAGGTTCCGTAGTACTGCTACTGTAGTACAAGAAGGTGGTATTTGGAAAATCGCCAGTGTGAACAATAAGAAGATTTAAGGAGAGTCAATGGGTAAGAAGGTAAAGCGGAGGCTGATTGTTGTTGGGGTGCTGGCATTCCTGCTGGCAGTGTTGGGGGGCGGCATCTATGCCTCCCGCATGATTTCCAATGCTCCCGCAGCAGCGGCGAGGAATACGTCTGTGGCAGAGGGCAGGAATGAGAAGCGGCAGCTCACCCTTGACGAGCAGGTGGATGAGGTTATATCTTCCATGTCTACCACGGAGAAGATAGGTCAGCTTCTGATGATCGGTGTCCAGGGCACGAAGGCTGATGAAGATTCTCTCTATGTGCTGCATCAGTTCCATTACGGCGGCATCATCCTCTTTGACAGGAACCTGGAGAGCAAGGGGCAAACCAAAGCCCTGATAGAGGATTTGCAGGCAGGGGCAGATGAGAAACTACCTATGTTTATAGCCATTGACGAAGAGGGCGGCATTGTGGTTAGAGGCAAGGATTTCATCACACCGCCGCCTTCCCAGGAAAAGGTGGGCAGTCTGGGAGATGCAGGCAGAGCCAGAAAACTGGCCCGCGATACAGCTGCCGAGCTGAAAGAACTGGGTATCAATGTGAACTTCGCCCCTGTGGCAGATGTAGGTTCAGGAGATGGACGTTCCTACAGCAAGGAACCCTATGAGACCTTGAAATTTGTCAAGGCAGCAGGTGAGGGGTATAAGGAGGGCGGCATTTTCTACGCCCTGAAGCATTTCCCTGGCATCGGCAGGGGCATGGTGGACTCGCATAAAGAAATCTCTGAGATAGAGGCCAGTGAGAGCGACCTCAAGAAGACTGACCTGGTGCCTTTCCGGGAAATGTTCAACGACACGGAAAAAGGCAAGAGCTTAGACTATATGGTGATGGTGGGGCATCTGAAATATCCCGCCATTGACCCAGAGCACCCAGCCAGCCTGTCGGAAAAAATCATCTCAGGGCTGCTGAGGAAGGAGATGGGCTATGAGGGGCTCATCATCACCGATGATCTGGAGATGGGGGCCATTTCCAACCACCAGACCTTCCGTCAGGCAGGTCCTGCGGCTATCCTGGCAGGAGCAGATATAGTGTTGGTCTGCCATGAGTATAAGCACGCTGAAGACGCTTACATGGGCATTTACGAAGCTGTGAAAAATGGGCAGATCAGCGAGGCACGCCTAGAAGAGTCGGTGAAGCGCGTGGTGAAGGCCAAGCTCATGCATGGGCTGCGCCCGATTGAGAAATGATTTTGAGAAAGGATTTTTGATAGATGCAGACAGAAGCAGAGAGGCAGATGGCAGAAACTGTGGCTGCGGGGAATGCACCAAAGAAGAAGCCTCTGACACTTTATCTTGCTGTGCTGGCCGGGGTGTTGGCCATTGCGGTGGGGGGATTCTTCTACTACCTGCAGCAGCAGGCTGCCCGCTTTGAGGCTCAGTGCCACGAGGGAGAGCAGATGGCTCTGGAGATTAAGTACATGCTGGACGAGGTCAAGGACCTGCCTGGAGAAAAGGACAATGAGTCTGTCAAGGAATGGCTCGTCCGTCTGGATACCGCTAAGAACAATGTGGACAAGCTGGCAAAGGATCTTGAGGGGGATCGCCCTGGCAGCAAATACCAGCAGGCTCGTGGCAACCTCTTGGCAGCTGCTGAAATGGAGCGGGAACTGCTTGAAGATGTTGAAGCTGTAGTGAAAGAGCCTCTGGCAGGAGATGTACAGGAAAAAATCAGTGGCATAGAGGGCAAGACAATAAACCTCCATGACTTGGCAATGGCTGTAGAGATTGGGCAGACGGATTTTGCTGCTGCTATGGATATGAGCGCGCTCAAGGATAATCTGACTGCTTTTGTGAGTAATGCCAGGGAGGCTGAGCGACGCCGTCTGGAACAGGAAGCCCGCATTGCCCAGGAAAAAGAAAAACAGCGCCTGGCAGACATTCAGGCTCGCCAGCAGAGCTACAATAATTCTGTCATGGCAGAAACTCATGATATGGTCTGGCTGGCTACTGGGGTTAAATATGTCAGCCCGCAGAGGCTGGATTTGTCCGGTTTCTTTTATAACGGCACCAACAATCCCGTGACCAGAATAAATAATATGACTTTGTCCATTACATTGTATAGGCGGGGAGAGGTGGTTTACGAAAGTGATGATTTCTACTTCTCAGCGCCCATTGATATGTATGGGGCAGTAGCACCTGGAACGAAGAAGGATAACGGCCTGTACGTGACCAGTCCAACAGATTTCCCGCAGGATTTTGATGAGTTCAGGGTTACGACAGAAGATATGAACTGGACTTATATCAGGTAACATCGCAATGGAATTGAGAGGTATATTTATGTTTAGAAAAGCATTGGCTGCCTTGGCTTTGGGGACGTTCTTGACCTTTATGCCAGGTCTGTTGGATCTGCAGGCAGAGGCTGCTTATTTTGCACCGCTTGGAAAATCTATTCCCTTGTATTTCCAGAAGAATACTCTGAATATGAATGCGGAGGGAGAACGCGTTTCTTTTGTCAGGCAACAGGATGGAGTACTTCGCATGTACAGTCGCGACGGAAACAAGGATTATCTTTCTTTCATGGGCTATTACGACAATAAAAGAGGCGTAGATTACAGCATCCGCAAGATAGAATTGAAAGATCCGGACAAAGTTTTGTTGGAGATAAATGCTTCTCAAGGTGCTCATGCGAAGAATGCAGGCTATTGGATTGTAGGCAAGTACAAGGGGAAATGGGTGACTTTTATTTCTCTAGACACTCTGGCCAGCTATGGATATACTGTGGGGGAGTGGCATCAAATAAGCACTGAAGTTGATAATTGGGGCAGATTGATTTTGAACAGTCGCCATGAATATCTGCCTGCTGGAGCCCAATACGAGTATCAGCGGCGTTATGCTCTTGATTTCAGTGCCAATCTGTTTTGGGATGAAGGTGCTCAGTGGTTTGGCATAAAGAGAATACGTTAACAGGATGAAAATAACCCGTGGCAATGCTTTCTTATTGCCACGGGTTTTCAATATTATCTGCAACGTCGAAGCCGGCTGGAAGGTCGACTTTCCGCAGCGTCTATTCCCAAAAATCCCATTTTTCAAGAGTTTGGGGAATAGAACTGATATTTCCCATGCATATTACGTGCTTGTCCATAATGGTTGGTAGCCCTTAAAGCCGAGTTCATTGACGTATACCTGCTGAAAGATTCATGTATGGGCTACCCTTGGCAGCTTCTTTATGCAGCACAATCAAAATTTTCACAACATTACTTCTTAGTGTTTACACATTGACATACAGTATGTATGAGTCTATAATACATAAACATATAAATGTCCTCATAGAGAGAACTTAAGAAGGAAGGCTTTATTATGAATGGACTTATGTTAGTGGGAGGTGCCCTGGTGGTCTTTGTGGCTGCCTATCTGCTTTATGGGCGTTGGCTGGTGCGCACCTGGGGCATTGACCCGGAGGCCAGGACTCCTGCGGTGGAGCTGGAGGACGGAGGGGATTTTGCCCCGGCTTCACGGTTTACGGTGTTTGCTCATCAGTTTTCTTCCATCACGGGGGCTGGTCCTGTGACGGGCCCTATCATCGCAGCCATGTTTGGCTGGGCGCCGGCTCTTATATGGCTGCTGGTGGGTGGCGTGTTCTTTGGGGCGGTGCAGGATTTCACTGCCCTGTATGCTTCGGTGAAGAACAAGGGCCAGTCCATGGGGATGATGATTGAAGCGTACGTGGGACGTACGGGCAGGAGGCTTTTCCTCTTGTTCTGCTGGCTGTTCACCCTGTTGGTGCTGGCAGCCTTTGCAGATATCCTGGCAGGTACCTTTGCCGGCACTTTGAAGGACGGCAGCCTGAATGTGCCGGGGGCGCAGGCAGCTTCCATATCTCTCCTTTACATCGTGGTGGCCATGGGCTTTGGCTTCTTTATCAGGAAGGTGAATCCCAGTGGCGTGGTGAAACTGCTGGTGGCTATCGTTTTGGTGGTGGCTATGTTTGCCGCTGGTATGGCTTTCCCGCTGTATCTGGATAGAGAGACTTGGCGTTATCTCACTTTCGGCTATTGCTTCATCGCTTCTGTCCTGCCCATGTGGCTGTTGATGGAGCCCCGTGATTATCTTAGCTCTTTCTTGCTGCTGGGGATGGTGGCAGGCGGCGTCATCGGTGTGGTGGCAGCTCAGCCGGTCATCAATATGCCTGCTTTCGTGGGCTTCACGGTGAACGGTCAGAGCCTGTTCCCCATTCTGTTCATCACCATTGCCTGCGGTGCCGTGTCCGGCTTCCACAGCCTGGTAAGCTCCGGTACTTCTTCCAAGGCCATTGCCAATGAGCGTGATATGCTGCCTGTGGGTTACGGCGCCATGCTGGTGGAATCCCTGCTGGGTGTGGTGGCTCTGGTCATCGCCTGTGCAGCTGCCTCTAACGGCCATCTGCCTCAGGGCACGCCTTTCCAGATTTTCGCTGGTGCCATCGGCGGTTTCTTCCAGATGTTCGGCCTGCCCGCTGCCGTTTCCGCTTGCGTGATTACCATGTGCGTTTCGGCGCTGGCCATGACTACCATTGATTCTGTGGCCCGCATTGGCCGCATGAGCTTCCAGGAGCTCTTTGCTGCAGGCCAGGGGGAGGAGGAAAATTCCTTCCAGAAGCTTTGCCAGAACAAGTATTTCTCCACTGTCGTGACTCTGGTGCTGGGCTTTGCCCTTTGCCAGGCCGGCTACATGAGCATCTGGCCCCTGTTCGGTGCAGCTAATCAGCTGCTCTCCGCTCTGGTGCTGATTTCTCTGGCCGTGTTCCTGAAGGTCACTGGCCGCAAGGGCTGGATGCTCTACGTGCCCATGGTGTTCATGTTCCTGGTGACCATGAGCGCGCTGGTACTTTCCGTGGTGGGCATTGTGACGAAGCTCTCTGCCGGCAATTTCGTCCTCATGGTGGACGGCCTGCAGCTGGTGCTGGCCCTTGCTCTGATGACCCTGGCCCTGCTGGTGGTGAAGCACTGCGGCAGGGAGCTCATGGGCAAAGAGGAAGTGGAGCTGGCCCACGGGAATTGAGATTGGCTCCTGTAAGATAGATAGAATATTATATATGAAAGTTCCCGTCGCTTGTGGTGGGCGGCGGGAATTTTGTTTTATTGCGTATTGCTCTTTATTTTGTATATGGTAGAATTAAATTGTTGTGTTTAAGTTCTTTAGCGATTGTACGTAGATAGTATGCCTTACCTCCACCGCTTGCGGGGGAGGTGGCAGCCCGAAGGGCTGACGGAAGGGGGATGAGGGGTCGAACAAGTCTGCTTCTAAGATGTTTGTACGACTCCTAGCCCCCCTTCCACCACCTTCGGTGGTCCCCCTCCCCCGCACGCGGTGGAGGTAACATCTGATATATCATTTTCTACCATATATGAAAGGGGTATAATTTAAATGAAAATCGTTATTGGCAGTGACCATGGTGCTGTGGCTTTGAAGGAAGAGGTCAAGATGGTGCTGAAGGAATTCGGTGACATCGAGATCAAGGATGTGGGCACTTTTGGCACTGAGTCTGTGGATTATCCTGATATCGCCGAGAAGGTCTGCGGTGAGATTGTCAGCGGCCAGGCTGACCGGGGCATCGTGCTCTGCGGCACTGGCATTGGCATTTCCATTGCTGCCAACAAGATCAAGGGCATTCGCTGCGCTCTGTGCACCGATGTGTACTCCGCCCGCATGTCCCGGGCTCATAACAATGCCAATGTGCTGGCTATGGGCGGGCGTGTGACTGGTTTTGGCCCTGCCGGGGAGATTGTCCGCGTCTGGGTGAAAGAGGAGTTCCAGGGGGGAAGGCATGAGCGCCGGGTGAATAAGATTATGGCGTTGGAAGAGAAGTAAGCCTTCTCTTTGCTCTATTTGTTAAGTTTCGGCTGTTCATTTTCTTTGGCGCAAAGAAAACGAACCAAAAGGTAAACATGCCGGTGGCATGTTTACGCGGCCTTGCCTTTCATCCGTGAAAGCCAACGGCCGCGGGACGCCCATCCATGGGCTGAAGTTTGAGTTGTCTTGATGTTCATTTATGTGAGGGAGGCCGAGATATGAGTTTGATGTCCCACTTGAAAGACACCGATTCTGCGCTGGCGGATGTTCTGGAGAAGGAACTTAACCGTCAGAGGAACAAGCTGGAGCTGATTGCCTCTGAGAATATTGTTAGCACTGCTGTCATGGAGGCTCAGGGCAGCGTGCTCACCAATAAGTACGCAGAAGGCTATCCTGGCAAGCGCTACTATGGCGGCTGCGAGTTCGTGGACGAGGGGGAGACCCTGGCCATCGAGCGTGCCAAGAAGCTCTTTGGGGCAGGGTATGCCAATGTGCAGCCTCATTCCGGGGCCCAGGCCAACATGGCTGTGTTCTTTGCGCTGCTGCAGCCCGGCGATACCGTCATGGGCATGAACCTCACGGACGGCGGCCACCTCACTCATGGCAGCCCTGTGAACATGAGCGGCAAGTACTTCAACATCGTGGCCTACGGCGTGGATAAGGAAACGGAGCGCATTGACTACGATGCCCTGGAGGAGCAGGCGAAGAAAGTGATGCCCAGGCTCATTGTGGCCGGTGCTTCTGCCTATGCCCGCACCCTGGACTTCCCCCGTCTTTCCGAGATCGCCCGGAAGGCTGGCGCTTATCTCATGGTGGATATCGCCCATATCGCAGGCCTGGTGGCTGCAGGACTTCACCCCAGCCCGGTGCCCTACGCTGATGTGGTCACCACCACTACCCACAAGACCCTGCGCGGTCCCCGTGGCGGCATGATCCTCTGCCGTGATGCCGAGTTCGGCAAGCAGTTCAACAAGGCTGTCTTCCCCGGCATCCAGGGCGGCCCCCTGATGCATGTCATCGCTGCGAAAGCTGCAGCTCTGGGTGAGGCACTGAAGCCTGAGTTCAAGGAATATGCTTCCCAGGTGGTGAAGAACGCCGCAGTCCTTGCCCAGACTCTGCAGGACAAGGGCTTCCGCATTGTTTCCGGCGGCACGGACAACCATCTGATGCTGGTTGACCTCACCAATAAGAGCATCACCGGCAAGGTGGCTCAGACGGTGCTGGACGAGGTGAATATCACCGCCAACCGCAACACCATTCCCTTCGAGCCACTGAGCCCCTTCATCACCAGCGGCCTGCGTTTGGGCAGCCCTGCCCTCACCACCCGCGGTTTCAAAGAGGACGATATGAAGGAAGTGGGCGAAATCATCGCCATGGTTCTCAGCGATGTGGATAATGAGAGCGTGAAGGAGCAGGCCCGCAAACGCGTGGCAGCCCTTTGCGAGAAGTATCCGTTGTATGAGTGAGTAACTGATTAGTAGAACAAGCCTCCCCCGTTTCACGGTGGAGGCTTTTTCAGTTGGCAAAATGCTATTCTTTGGTTATAATTGACTTAAATGATTTACTTATAGAGAATTAAGAGGAAATAACCATGGAAGATAAAGTAACAATCACGGATGTGGCGAAATTGGCGGGGGTCTCCAAGAGCACCGTGTCGCGCTATCTGAATAACGGCTATATCAGCGTAGAGAAGCAGGAGCGTGTTCGTGCGGCTATAGCTGAGACCGGTTTCAAGTCCAACTTTTTCGCCAAGCGCCTCAAGACCAAGGAGAGCAAGCTCATTGGCATCGTGCTGCCCCGCATGGACTCTGTGTCCGTGGGCAAGCTCCTGTCCGGCTTTGCCCGCATCTTTGAGCCCCAGGGTTATCAGGGGCTGCTGCTGGTCAGCAATCTTGATGTGGAGAAGGAGCTGAAGAATATCGAAAGCCTGCAGCAGCAGGGCGTAGACGGCATCATCGTGGACTCTGTAGGCATCACGGCGCGGCACAGGGAGCTGGCTGAGACCTCCGGCGTGCCTTTGGTCATTACAGGCCAGCAGGAAGCAGGGCTGGAGTGCGTCAAAATTGACGACTTCGGGGCCGGCCATATGATGGGGTCCTACCTCAGGAGTCAGGGCCATACACGGGCTGTTTTTGCGGGGGTAACTGAAACCGATACCGCTGTGGGCATAGAGCGTCGCAAGGGCTTTGTGGAGGCTTTTACCAAAGGTGAGACAGATGCCACGGTGGATTTCGTGCAGACAGGCTTTGACTTCCTCTCTGCTTACAACAAGGCCGCGGATATCCTGGCCTGCCGTCCCACGGTGATAGTGGGGGCCACGGATAATATCAGCCTGGGCATTCTCAGGTATCTTCACGAGCGTGGCATCAAGGTGCCCCAGGATGTTTCCGTCACGGGCTTTGGCGGCTATGATGTGGGGGCGGTGGTGTACCCGGCCCTCACCACCATCTTCTTTGACTACGAGCTGGTGGGCATGAAGGCAGCCAAATTCCTGCTGGACAAGCTGGCGGGCAAAGAGGAACACGAGAATATGGATATGCCCCTGCTGTTTGTAGAGCGAGAGAGTGTCCGTAACCTTAAGAAGGGGACGAATGGAGAAAACTATGACTTGCGGGCAATGATCTAGTATCAGCGGTGCAGACTGAAAAGCCCTCTCCCTAGGGGAAGGCTAAAAAATCCCCCTCCTTTTAGGAGGGGGACAAAAAGCTATGTTACTTCTTGGTGAAGGTGATGTGTGCGCCTACGGTCACGGTGGGCTGGGAGGGGCCTTTGACGATGATCTGGCCGGGCATGGAACCTTCGGCGTTGAACACTATAGTGCAGTGGCCTTCTTCCCGGATGTTCTGGTTGGCTACATCTCCCACCTTCTCCACGGTGTACTTGATGCCGCCCATGAGCAGGTGGTCGCCCTTCTTGATGTCCTCAGCGAGATCACCGTGGGTGTGCTCAATGACCATGTCAGCCAGATTGGGACGGATGCCCTCATCCAAAAGGATGGTGCTGTTGTTGTTTTCCAGGAAAGTGCGGGCAAGCTTGCCGATGTTAGTGATGGCCACATCGTACTTAATGTCCATAATGGCGTTTCCTCCTCCTAAATAATACGCTTCATAACGGATGAAAAGATAGTTAATATTAGTATAACGTACTTTTTATGATATTTCCATAAAAAAATGGAATAAAATTTGAAAACAAGTATTGACACCTGCACGTCCTTAGGCTATAATACTATTCGTTGACAGCCGAAAGGCAGGAAACACAGGGGTATCGCCAAGTTGGTAAGGCACGGGATTCTGAATCCCGCATGCGTTGGTTCGAGTCCAGCTACCCCTGCCATTTGAAATGATAGCACCGCTTCGGCGGTGCTTTTTTGCGTTTCCGGGTAAAATTGCACTGAATTGCTGAAAAAAGATAAATAAACCTATTGACATGATAGGTGTAATGATGTAACATTAACTCCATCATCAAGAACGCTAGAGCTGACTGGAAAAACCAGAGGTTCTGCACGAGGAATGTTTATTTCCCGTGCAGGGCCTCTTTTTCTTTGCCTTATGAACAGTTCCTCAAGAAAGGTTGTGGTGCCGATGGAATATTGTTGTAACAGCGAGAAGATCATCATGAGGTACAAGCGAATGTGGATTTAATCACTTGGAGGGATTTTTCATGATTGCCGCCC
>ODAI013372280.1_pt1 | contig 38179 bp, 36 predicted proteins | sample 1539321 | NCBI WGS metagenome assembly ODAI01 (sample SAMN02144231, study PRJEB22623) | gut metagenome | biome: sheep rumen | host: Ovis aries | place: New Zealand
AGTGAAAGTGCATACTGGATAATCAATCTCATAGTTATTCTGACACTGGCTGTCAGCGTTCTGATAGGAACCGTCATCACGAATTTTGTCGGCCGCACGATATTCCAGCCGGTAAGAGAGATCAGCCGTGCAGCCTCCGAAGTGGCAAAGGGTAACTTCAAGGTGCGCGTAAGAGTGCCTGCCGACCCCGAATATGCTATGCTTGCGAAGAGCTTTAACCGAATGGCAGAGCAGCTTTCGGGAGTGGAGACGCTGAGAGGGGATTTCATATCAAACGTACCTCATGAGTTCAAAACTCCGCTGGCGTCCATTCAGGGCTTTGCAAAGCTGCTGCAGTCAGACACTATCTCCGAGACGGAGAGGCAGGAATATATCAGCATCATCATTTCCGAGACATCAAGGCTTTCAAAGCTCTCTTCAAACATTCTGAACCTTACAAAGCTTGAAAACCAGAAAACTATAGGCGCCAAGAAGAGATTCTCTCTTGATGAGCAGATAAGAAATATCCTTCTTGTGCTTGAGCCTGAGTGGTCAAAGAAGGATATCGACCTGGATATAGACCTTGAGGACGTTATGTATATCGGCAATGAGGAGCTTATGGCTCAGATATGGCAAAACGTTATAAATAACGCTATCAAGTTCACACCTGTGGGCGGAAAGATAAGGGTAGCGCTGTTCAGGTCGGAAAAGAGCATAGAGGCCGAGGTCTGGGACAGCGGACCGCATATAGATAAGGTAGCGATCGCCAAGATATTTGAGAAGTTCTATCAGGGTGACAAATCAAGAGCAACTGAGGGCAACGGCCTCGGGCTCGCACTGGTAAAGAGGATAATAGAGCTGGCTCAGGGAAGCATAAGGGTCGAGAACGTACCCTCGGGCGGAGTAAGCTTTAAGATATCTCTGCCGTATATAATCGAAGATATGATGTAAAAACACCGCCGCAGACTGAAAAACTGCGGCGGTTCTGCTTGTTGCAAAACTCAATTTTAGTTCTACGTACAGAATAATTGCTAAACTAATAGATGTAAAGTCGCCTTGTTAGGGGGCTTTCCAGCAGCTACCACGTCTGCTGCACGCTCACCTAACGACCCCTTCGGACAAATAATTATAAATAGTACTTTGTAGACAGCCTGCACCGCCGCAGACCGGAAAAGCCTGCGGCGGATTTTTTATTGTTTTTCTGTTCTGCTTATCCTCCATGTGTCGTCGGAGCCTTTGATGACATACATTTTCAGGTAATATATATCTGAGTTAGGATATGCCTGATATGGCACTTTTACGGTAAAGCTGGAATCTGTCATATCGCTGATAAGGGGAGTGTCGTCCGTCCAGATATATGATGTGCCGCCGATAGGAGCAATTCCGACATAAAGGCTTCCATCAATGTCAGCATACAGGGGTTTTCCTCCGTTGCCTGCGCTGCTGCCCAAAAGTGTCTTTGTCCATTCCTGCTGACAACTGCCTGTTGTGACCTTGCCGATAAGCTGCTTTATATCTTCTGTGCTCTTGTAATTTGTATCGGTCACAAGGTAGTATCCGCAATCAAATGATGAGGGGTCGTCCTCGCTTGCTTCCATAGGAACGAGCTTTCCGCTGTCGTCAAACCACATTCTGGTGTCATCATGCGGGATATTTGCTTTTGCTAAATAGAGATCAAGAACATCGTAGTAATATTTAAAGATAATGGTCCATCTTTCATATTCAACAAGCCGGTCGTAATCTGTGTTGTCTCCGTCTGCTCGGTGTTCAACTGTCTTTTGATCGTCCTGAGAGGGCTCGGTCACGTCCACTGTGGGCTGAGGGTCATCATTATTGCCTTGTTGATCGCCGTCATTTTGTGTTACTTCTACCTGACTGTCGGGCAGGTGTATCTGTGTGGGCTCATCGGGCTGAGATATGCTGCTGTTGGCAGAGGAGTCGGTCTCCGAAGTGTTTGTATCTGCTTCACTGACAGATGCAGAGGGCTTTTCTTTGCTCGGCGATGTATCGGAGCTGTTTTCGGCTGTCGGTAAAGATACAACGGCAGACGAGACAGGCTTATCTGTTTTGGGCTTATTATCTCTGTTGTTCAGAGAGATAAGCATTCCCGAAATGCCTATAACTGCTATCAGGCAGGCAGCCGCAGAAATGACAGGAATATATCTTCTGAGCCTGATTTTTTCTCCGCTTTGTGACAGGTTTTCTTTCTCAGGCGTGGTTTCGATATCGCAGCTTTGTGCAGCTTTCATTTTTTCAAGCTTTTCCATGCTTGCTTCAAAGAGCCTGTCTTTTTCGCCTGCACTGAGCTTTGTTCTTTTTTCTATAGCTTCAAGCGCATTATCATCGGCGCTGTCAAATATATCAAATTGTGATGTTTTCATTGTGCTCCCTCCTTAAAGAGTGTAACCGTCTTTTTCGAGTGCTTTTTTCAGCTTTTTCATTGCTCTGGCGCTTCTCATTCTGACAGCCGATGGCTTCATGCCAAGATCACTTGCTATATCAGCTGATGAACGCTCATAATAGAACCTTTGCACCACTATGGTAGAATCAGGCTCTCCAAGCTCATCTATTTTTTGTGCAAGCTCAGCCGAGAGGTCACTCCTTTGGGCGGAATGCTCAGTGTCTGAATCTGAAACAAGGTCGGATATCTCACCGCTGTCAAGAGAAACTGTATCGCCGGTCTTTGCATTAAGGCTGTAATATTTGTTTATAGCTCTTCTTTTTGCAATAGTTGCGATAAAGCCTTTAAGCTCACCCTTTGCTTTTTCGCTGTCTAGTCTGAAAAACACCTCTGCGAAGATATCGCTCACACATTCTTCGGTATCCTCCGCAGTGCCGCACGCTCTCAGCTTGCTGAATGCTATAGCATAGACATATTTGCAGTATTCATCAAAAAGAGCCCTATATGCCTCTTCAGGCGAGCGCTCATAAAGCTGAGAATATTTTTCTCCCGTCATAACTATACTCCTATCCGAAGGCGTTCATGAACTTTTCCCTTCGTATAACACATTCAGCTGAAAGACAGCCTCTGTCACACAATTTAAGTTTTTTTACACAAAAATATGCCCGAACCACATTGCTGTGATCCGGGCATTGTTATCAGGATTATTCGTCGACCTCTTCAACAGCCTCTTCGACCTTGTCAAGACCCTCTTCAACGCTCTCAGCTACGTCCTCAGCAGCATCAGCAACAGCGTCAGCAGCTTCCTCAGCAGCCTCAGCAGCGTCTTCAGCAACGCCCTCAGTCTCTTCGTCGCAAGCTACGCACTCATCGAAATCGTCGTCGAGATCCTCATAATCGTAGTTATCAAGCTCCTTCTTCTTTTTAAGAGCATATACAGCTGCAGCACCTGCGCCAACTGCACCAAGAGCAGCAGCAACCTTTAAAGCCTTTCCCATTTTAAAACACTCCTTTTAAAATTTTTACACCCTGAATATGTTTCAAGATTGTAATTAAGTATACCATATTTATTTAAAAAAATCAAGAGCCAGCAGAAATTTCAGATAAATTTATACAATATGCACAAATTAACTGGCCAAGTTTTGTAAATGAAAAATCGCCGCAGCTGGTATCTCAGGCCGCGGCGATCTTATTAGGGGATGGGCGGTATTTACTTTATCTTCTCGCCGAGTGCCTTGCAGGCTGCAATAGCATCGTCATCGGGCGTAAGGTTGCAGATAAGACCCTCTGCAACAAGGTCAGCGCCTGCTGCCTTTACTCTCTCAGCCCAGAGTCTCATCCATTCTCCGTCGCCCCAGTCATATGAGCCGAAGAGAACTACCTTCTTACCTGCGAGCTTGCTCTCGTTTGCAGCGAAAAAGGGCTCTACCTCTGTGTCCTCGAGCTCCTCGGCACCCATAGCAGGGCATCCGAATGCGACAGCGTCAAGCTCTGCGATATCGCCGCTGAACTCGCCGAAGGTAACGGCTGTTGTGCCTGCACCCTCTGCCACTGCCTGAGCCATAGCCTCAGTGTTGCCGGTAGCGCTCCAATAGATAACTGCATTTGCCATAACAAAAACCTCCTAAGATATTCTGAGTGCCTGATAAATGTCAAGACCCTCATTTAATTTATTGGACAGATATTCTCTGCACCTTTCATAGTTCTGAAAGCTCCTCTTTGCGCTCTCAACATCGTTATATACCTTCCAGCAGCCGCAGAGAAGGAAATTCTCGCCTTTGTTTTTGATAAATCCCTCGACGTCCTCAGCAGGATACCCTAAGAACACTCCGATCTCGTGAGGGAAGTCACCGTGGGCGCTCACCCTGCGGGAAAGCCTGTAAAGGGCTGCCTCAAGGGTCTGATCCTCACTGTACCCGAAGGCGGAAAGAATCGCTGCCGCCTTTGGCTCCTTCAGTCTGTCTCTTAGCTGTCTCTCGTTATACACAAGCACAAGGCTTCTTCCGCCGCACCTGCAAAGCACACGCATTTTCAGCCCTCTGGCTGCGGCTCTGCGGTTAAAGTCGATGATATTCTCATTAACTCCGGCCGCGCTGTCAAACACTGACATCAGACCGGCACATTTTATCCCAAGCAGGCATGGCGCTGTGTGGAACGCAAGCTTTTTCTGAAAGCAGAGACATTCCTTCTGTGACATTGTGATCCCTCCAGAATTTAGTTAGTTTAGTCTAACCGGAAATCAAAAAAATATTCGTCATGCACAGTATTTGTCAAGAATTGTCTTCAGGGCGCTTACGCTTGCGGAATGTATCCTCGCTATCGGTATATCCAGCTTTGAGGAGCGCGACACAACTCCAGCCAGCATTTTGTGTGAACAGGTGTTGGTAAACACCACCATAAGATCGGGACTGCCGAGCTTGCGCTCAAAATCGGCAGGCATCTGTGTGAACACCTTTGCCTTACAGTTGTAGGACTTGCATATGTCCTTGTACCGTGTGGCCATGCGGTCATTGCCGCCTACTACCACAATACTCATACTATCACTTCTTTCGTAAGATATTTCTGGTGCGGTTAGCGTTGACTAACCACGTATATAATATAACACGTTTCTTTCTTTTTGTCAAGCATATTTTTTATGTCAGTTATAATTTTTTACGATTATCCTTTAAATACTGCGCTGAATGACCTCTTTTCGACTTACATCAGCCCGGAACAAAGTCTCTTTTCTCAGTTCAAGAGGGCTGATAATATGTTTTTATGCTGTTGGGGTGAGCTTTGCCTCAGGAGCTGCCGAAAGCGCGGATTTACGGCGTTTTGTCTGAATATGGAATATATTTAAAAATTTTGTGTTTTTATTGATTTTTCTGCTTTACTGTGTTATAATAGTATCACTTTGTTCTGTTGGCGGAAAACGGAAAAATCGTGGTCAGCGTGAAACGGGTCTGCTCCTAAAGGCAAGCCGGTCAGTTGAAGCCCTCCGGAACAAATCGTGTTCGGCATATAACGATGGCCGATATAAAATAAAGGGGATGGTTTTGTAAATGGAGAATATCGTTTCTTTGAAGAATATCATCGTGGAATTCGATGGTGAACGGGTGCTGAAGAATATCAGTCTCGATATTAAGGACAAGGAGTTTGTGACCCTGCTGGGTCCATCGGGCTGCGGAAAGACGACTACGCTGCGAATTATCGCAGGGTTCATCGATCCGACGAGCGGTGATGTGTTATTCGACGGAGAGAGGATAAACTCATTGCCGCCCCACAAGCGCAACGTGAACACCGTGTTCCAGCGTTACGCATTGTTCCCGCATCTTAATGTCTATGACAATATAGCTTTCGGCCTCAGGGTTAAAAAGGTGCCTGAAAAGGAGATCCTATCCAGAGTCGGGGAGATGCTCGACATGGTGAACCTCAGAGGGTTTGAGAAGAGAAGTGTACAGAGGCTCTCAGGCGGTCAGCAGCAGCGTGTTGCCATCGCAAGAGCTCTGGTGAATAGGCCAAAGGTGCTCCTGCTTGATGAACCGCTCGGAGCGCTTGACCTTAAACTGAGAAAAGGGATGCAGACAGAGCTTCGCCGCATCCAGCAGCAGCTGGAGCTGACATTCGTTTATGTCACTCACGATCAGGAAGAGGCTCTGACTATGAGCGATACGGTCGTGGTAATGAATAACGGTCATATCCAGCAGATAGGCTCTCCCACCGATATTTACAACGAGCCTGTGAACGCCTTTGTTGCAGACTTTATCGGAGAGAGCAACATAGTGAACGGCTCAATGCCGAAGGACTGTGTTGTCGAGTTCACGGGAAGACAGTTCGAGTGCGTTGACAAGGGCTTTTCACCCGATGAGACGGTAGACGTTGTTATCCGTCCTGAGGATATAAAGATAATACCTGCCGAGAATGCTAAGCTTACTGGAATAGTTGAGTCTGTAGTGTTCAAGGGCGTTCATTACGAGATGATAGTTGACGGCGTTGACCATAAGTGGACTATCCATTCGACAAAATATGAGCCTGTAGGCACCATGATAGGTATGCACGTCGATCCTTACGATATTCATATTATGAAAAAGACAAAGGAGGACGAAGGTACAGAGCTATGAAAATGAAAGTATTATCTGCGCCATACCTTGTATGGATGTGCGTTTTCATCGTTGTGCCGCTGATAATGGTCGCATACTTTGCAGTTACGACTGATAACGGCTCTCTTACAGTTCAGCATCTTGCCGATGTAGGGCAGTATGCAAACATTTTTGTGCGCTCGATATGGCTTTCCGTTATAGCTACAGCTATCTGTCTTGTCGTCGCATATCCTATAGCGTTCCTGCTCTCCAGAATGGAGAAGCATCATCAGGGAACGATGCTCATGCTCGTTATGCTGCCGATGTGGATGAACTTCCTCCTCAGAACATACGCATGGATGACTCTTCTCGGAAACAACGGTATAATCAATTACCTGTTCGGGCTGGTAGGTCTCGGCCCTTACAAGCTGATAAACACCTCGGGGGCAGTTGTGCTCGGAATGGTATATAATTACCTTCCGTTTATGATACTTCCGCTCTACTCCGTTATGGAGAAGATAGACAAAAGCGTTATTGAGGCCGCAAGCGATCTCGGAAGCAATCCAAGGTCTGTCCTTTTCAGAGTTATTGTTCCTCTGAGCGTGCCGGGGATAACCTCAGGCATAACAATGGTGTTTGTGCCTGCGATCTCTACCTTTATCATTTCAAGAATGCTGGGCGGCGGCTCAAATCTGCTCATCGGTGACCTTATCGAGATGCAGTTCCTGGGCAACTCCTATAACCCTCACCTCGGCGCGGCGATATCGCTGGTGCTTATGGCTATTATCCTTGTGATAATGACCGTGATGAACCAGTTCAGCCCCGACGATCAGGTGCTCATATAGGGGGTGTCATATATGAAAAAGCTCGGAAAGATATATATGGCGCTCGTGCTGCTGTTTTTATATGTGCCGATATTCGTGCTCATAGTTTTCTCGTTCAATGAGACAAAGAGCCGTTCGGTCTTCAGCGGCTTTACACTTGACTGGTATTCAAAGCTGTTCCATAACCGCATAATAATGGATTCTCTTATGAATACTATTATTATAGCCGTTGCCGCAAGTATTATTTCTACGATACTGGGTACCTTTGCCGCTATCGGTATCAACAATATGAGAAAGGTGCCGAAGTCTCTTGTGCTGAACGCGACGAATATGCCTATCATAAACCCCGAGATCGTAACGGGTGTTTCGCTGATGCTGCTGTTCGTGTTCTTTGCTGCAAGAATGGAGTTTGAGTTCGGCTTTGTAACACTGCTTATCGCGCATATCACGTTCGATGTGCCGTACATTATCCTGAATATAATGCCAAAGTTCAAGCAGATGGACCCTCACCTTTATGAGGCCGCAGTAGATCTTGGCTGCAGCCCTATGAGCGCATTCAGAAAGGTAGTTCTGCCTGAGATAATGCCGGGTGTTGTCAGCGGCTTTCTTATGGCATTCACCTATTCGCTCGATGATTTTGTGGTCAGCTACTTCACCACGGGCTCGACCTCTCAGACCCTGCCTATAACTATCTATTCGATGACAAGAAGAAAGGTCTCACCTGAGATAAATGCGCTGTCTACCATAATTTTTGTGGTGGTCGTTGTCATTCTGATCGTGAAGAATACGATAGAGAACAGGGCGAGAAAAGTGAAGGGCGGTGAGGCCTGATGAGACGCTCAAAAAGGTTTTTGCTGGCGCTTGTGAGCGGTGCTCTGATGATCAGTGCCTGCGGCTGTTCTTCAAGTGAGAAAAAGACCTCCGAGGAAGAGGAGGAAGAGGGCGGCGCCCAGACCCTTACCATAGAGGATAAGGCATACTATCAGAAATTCAAGGGAGATAACCTCTCCATAAACGTTTATAACTGGGGAGAGTATATCTGTGACGGCTCCGAGGAGGGAACTCTCGATGTGAACCGTGAGTTTGAGGAGCTTACCGGCATAAAGGTCAATTATACGAACTTTGCCACCAACGAGGAGCTTTACGCCAAGCTGAAGGGCGGTGCGGCTTCTTACGATGTTATAATCCCCTCTGACTATATGATAAGCAAGCTCATCAAGGAGAACCTTGTCCAGAAGGTGGATATGGGCAATATCCCCAACAGCAAATATATAATGGATAACTTCAAGGGCCTTGCCTATGACCCTGAGGACGAGTACTCGGTGCCCTATACGTGGGGAACGGTAGGCATAATCTACAACAAAGAGATGATAGGCATTGAGGAGGAGGATATCGACTGGGATATTCTATGGAACGAGGACTACAAGGATCAGATACTGATGTTTGACAATCCCCGTGATGCCTTTGCTATCGCTGAGATAATGCTGGGGTATTCCCTCAACACTGAGGACAAGGACGAGCTCAAGGCGGCAGCAATGAAGCTGACCGACCAGAAGGAAATAGTTCAGGGCTATGTTATGGACGAGGTGTTCGATAAAATGGGTGCGGGAGAAGCCCTTATCGCGCCGTATTATGCCGGTGACGCTCTGACTATCCTTGAGGATAACGAGGATCTGACCTTTGCGGTGCCAAAGAGCGGAACGAACCTGTTCGTTGACGCAATGTGCATACCGACATCGGCTCAGAACAAAGAGGCTGCCGAGATGTATATAAACTTTATGTGTGAGCCTGATATAGCCTATGCGAACATTGACTACATCTGCTATTCCACACCTCACAGCGCGGCCTATGAAATGCTTGACGATGACGTTAAGAACGACCCTGTCTCTTATCCCGACGAGGAGTTCATCGCAACAAAGACCACAGTATTCACGAACCTTTCGGACGAAGCCTCCAGGCAGATGCAGCAGCTCTGGACGGAGATGAAGTCCGCAGAGGACAAAAACTCAAACCGCTGGTTCGTACCGCTGTTCCTGATAATGTGTCTTGTGATAATCATTGTGGTTCTCATAAGGCGACATATAAAGGCGAAGAAAGAGATTTTCTGAGTACTCACAGCACAGCTTACGACCAAAAGCTTTGTTAAAAACTAAAAGAACCGCTCTCACTAAGAGAACGGTTCTTTTAGTCTGTGGACACAGTAATATTATTGATCTATGTCCGAAGGGGTCGTCAGGCGGGCGTGCAGCAGACGTAGTCGCTGCTGGAAAGCCCCCTGACAGGGCGAATGCGATCAATACTATCAGGAGGTAACTTTGTACGTATAACTAAAACAGGATCTTGCAGCATAAAAAAACCGCTCTCATTCAGAGAACGGTTCTTCTTATTATTTGATATCTACATAGTAAACAGGGTTCATGACGTAGCCGTTGTAGCGTATCTCAAAGTGGAGATGGTCTCCGGTAGAGAAGCCTGTGGAACCCATTCGCCCGATGACGTCACCTGCTTTTACAGTATCACCGATATCGACATCAAGCGCCGAGAGGTGACCGTAAAGCGTGATGAAGCCGTTTCCGTGGTCAAGAATGATGAAGTTTCCGTATCCGCCGCCGCAGCCGCACGATGATGACTTTCCGTAATCGTGGGTGCAGGTCGTGTTCGTTCTGATGACGGTGCCGCTCTCGCTTGCGCGGATAAGAGCGCCGTGATCTCCGCCGATATCTATTCCGTTGTGATAGGAGCCCCACCTTGCGCCGACACCGTAGGTTATGTTGTAGCTTGAAGGCACAGGCCAGTCGAAGTAGTAATCGGGTTCACTGTCGGGGATATCCTCTCCGTCAGAAACTCTCTGTCTGTATTCCTCGTGCAGTTTGTCAAGAGCTTCATCGGCAAGCGCCATTGTGGCAAGGATCTCATTGTCACGGGCTGTTCCGCCAGTTCCTGACGATTTCAGCACGTCTGAAAGCGTACCCTCGAAGGACATTCTCTCGTTATCATAGGCTCTGTTCTGCTTTTCAAGCTCTCTGTTCTGAGCCTGCAGCTCCATCTGAGCCTTCATGCTCGATGAATACAGCTGTGTGAGCACCTGTCTTTTCTGGTTGTACTCATCACTCTGCTTGTCGTATTCAGCCTTCTGACCGTCAAGCTCCTTCTGAAGCTTTTCGTACTCCTCCTTGATCCTGACGAGATTATCTATCATGCTGTCATCGTGCTTGGCAACTCTCTTGATAAGCTCCAGTCTCATAAGCACATCGTAGAAATCATCGGCCTGCAGAACTATATCCGTATAGCTGTCAGACCCTGCGATATACATTGCCCTGAGGCGCCTTTTAAACTCCTCTATGGCCTCGTCTATCTCGTTCTGCTTGCGCTCAAGGTTTCTCTCGTTGGTGCTTATCTGAAGCTCCAGCACGGTCATATACTGGTTTAATACATCTATCTCTTCGTTTATAGAGTTTATCTTTTTGAGAAGCAGCTTCTGCTTTTTCTCTTCGGCCTCAATGTCATCCTCAACGCTGTCTATCTCCTTGTTTATAGCCTGCTGCTTTTCAGAGATCTCTCTGAGCTGCTCGGCATACATAGAGATATCAAAGCCCGAAGCCTCCTCTTCCTGAGGCTCCTCAGACTCGCCGCTGTCATACTGCTCGCCCTGATCCTCCTGCTGGGTAGGCTCGCCGTAATCGTACTCACCGTCTCCGGGGGGCACGTCGCTCAGCTCCTGACCGTCGCTGATGACCTCGTCAGTGCTGTAGTTTTCGGTATATGTCTCTTCTGCGCCGGCATTTTTGTTGAACTGAGAATTTGAAGCCACGCCCAGCGACAACACTGCCGCACACAGAAACGATAAAACCCTTTTTAAGCTTGAAAGCCTGTTCATAAAAGACATTACTCCTTTAGGCACTCCCGGCAGAGGGAGCACACCTTACACATAATTCACAGGATTCTGTGCAACTCCGTTCAGACGGACTTCAAAGTGCAGGTGGTCGCCGGTTGAGTGGCCTGTAGAGCCGACTATGCCCAGAACGTCGCCCTGGTTTACGTGCTGCCCCTGAACAACGCTTATGCGCTGAGAGTGGCCGTAAAGCGTCCAGTATCCGCCGCCGTGGTCAATGATACAGTAATTTCCGTATCCGCCGCCGCAGCCGCACGAATAGTTCTTGCCGTAATCGTGTGTGCAGGTGTTGCTTACGAGTATTACTGTTCCTGCCGCAGCCGCGCAGATCTTGGCGCCGCGTATTCCGGGTGACCATATGTCTATACCCTTATGGTAGGAGCCCCATCTCCAGCCGATGCCGTAGGATATGTGGTAATATCCCGGTACAGGCCAGGTGAACTGGGTCTTCTGGGTATAGCCGTAGGCAGAGTTGTCGGTCGTTGTCTGGCCGCTGTTAGAGGTCGTTCCGGTGCTGGAATTGGTAGAGGTAGAATTGCCGCTTGAGGTCGTGCCGGAGCTGCTGTAATTCTGCTGCTGCTGTGCCGCAAGCTGACGCTTGCGTTCTTCCTCGGCCTTGCGTCTTGCTTCCTCTTCGGCCTTTTTGCGCTCTTCCTCTTCCTTCTTCTTGATAGCTTCCTGCTCTTCAAGAAGCTTCTGGATCTGAGCCTCAAACTCTTCCTGCTCCTGATCGATCTGAGCCTTGTTGCTCTCATAGGCTTCCTTGTCGGCCTCGAGCTGTTCCATAACGGCCTCGCTCTGAGCATACAGCTCATCGAGCTTTTTCTTCTGTGCCGTGTGGTACTCGACCTGCTCGTTCAGGGCTTCCTTATTCTCCTCGAGCTCAGCCTTGTCGGCCTCGAGCTGTGCTTCATCGGCCTCATACTGGTCTTTCAGCTCGTTGAGGTTATCTATCATAGTGTTGTCGTGATCTGCAACTCTCTTCACGAGCTCGAGCTTCATCAGCATATCGTAGAAATCGTCCGCACCGATAAGGATATCGGTATACGAGCTGTTTCCTGCAACATACATAGCTCTCAGTCTCTTTTTGAAATCAGCTATGCCGTCGTCGATCTCGATCTTCTTGTTCTTGATCTTGATCTCGCTGATGCCTATCTGATCTTCGAGAGATGCGATCTCGTTATTCAGCTCCTCGATAGACTCCTCCAGTGTAAGGATAGTATCCTGAACAGTTTCGATCTGAGCGTTTATGGCGTCCTGATTTTCCTGTTCCTTAGAAATGTCGTCTTTAGTTGCTGCTATCTGCTCATCGAGCTCGGCTTGCTTTTTTTCAAGCTCGTCCAGCTTTCCCTGAGCATCAGAGATCTTTTTCTTGTTTTCCTTGATAGCTGCGCTCTCTGCAAGTGCCGTTCTTGTATCCAGCACGCTGACCGAGCTGTTTGCAGCCACGGCGGCAGCCATCATGAGCGCAGCCGCAAAAGCGAGCACACGCTTCATTTTGAAAGTCCCTATTGTCATAGTTATCCTCCGATGTCAGTAACAGCGGTCTTATCTGTCTGGTGACCGTCCGTTCCCGAATTTTTACACGTCAATATAAAAGGCAGTCAAAGAAATCTAAAACCTTACCCCTGATCCCCCTGCTGCCGTTTTATTGTTGTCAGTTTCAGCTCAGACCTTCAGATGCTTGCCTGTGCTGATAGATGTGCCGATAGCTCCGATAAGAGCACCCGCTGCGATATAAGCCAGAGCAACATAAAGGTAGAGGTCGCTGAACTTGTAGAGGTTGTGGATACCCAGCACCTGCCACAGGCTGAAATCGCTGTTGAACACATTGTAAACGCCCTCATATGAGAACTTTGTCAGGAACAGTGCGCCAACGGCCGCAAATATTCCGACGATCATACCCTCAACAAAGAAAGGTATCCTGATGAAGGAGTTCGTAGCGCCGACGTATTTCATAATGTTTATCTCTTTACGCCTTGAAAATACGCTGGCTCTTGTCGTGTTCGAGATTATTATAAGGCTTACGACAACGAGCGCTGCGATCACAGCAAAGCCGACTATCGTAAGTATCCTTCTCATACTGATAAGGAAGTTAGTGAACTTATCCGGAGACTTTGTAGACTCAACGTTCATAAACGTCTCTATCTGCGCCGTTGTTTCCGACATCTTCTCGATATCATTAACTGTTATCTTGAAAACGTCCGGCAGGGGGTTGTCATCCTCAGCATAATCGAAGAGAGCCTTCTCTTCATCGGTCATATCCTCGGTGATATCCTTCCACGCAGCGTCTCTCGAATAGAACGTTACTGTGTTTATGTTGCCCGCGGCCTTCAGGTCGGCCTCGAGCCTGTCGATACCTGCTTTGTCGGTACCGTCCTTGATAACTACCATTACCTCGCTCTTGCCCTCGATGCCGCTTATGATCCTTGTCAGGTTGAGCTCGACCAGCACAGCCAGCCCGACCATAAGAAGCGAGACAAGAAGTATACAGAATGAAGCAAAGGTCATCATCCTGTTTTTCCAAATTCCCTTGAAGCCCTGATTTACGAGGTATCTGAAACTACTTGCTTTCATTTGAGCCCTCCACTACCTCATCAAAGGCGATGGAGCCCTTGTTGATATTGATGATGCGTCCGCCGAAGTAACGGACGAGGTCATGCTCGTGCGTTACCATAAGGATCGTCGTACCGCACTCGTTGATGCCCTTGAGCAGCTCTACTATCTCGTATGAAAGAGCAGGGTCGATATTTCCCGTAGGCTCGTCCGCGATTATCAGCTTGGGGTCGTTCACAAGTGCTCTTGCGAGCGCCACACGCTGCTGCTCACCGCCGGAGAGCTCGGTCGGATAAGCCTTTGCCTTATCCGAAAGGCCGACCAGACTGATAACGTAAGGAACTCTGTTCCTGATATACTTTGAAGGAGCATCGATAACTCTCAGTACGAAAGCTACGTTCTCATATACCGTCATCGTCGGGATAAGCCTGAAGTCCTGGAATACCACGCCTATGGTACGGCGCAGCTTCGGGATCTTTCTTCTTCTTAACTTTCTCAGGTTGAATCCGTTGACCAGCACGGTGCCGCTTGTTGCGTCTATCTCTTTAAGCACAAGCTTGATAAGCGTTGATTTGCCGGCTCCCGATGAACCGACAACGAAAGCAAAATCACCGTCATTGATCTTAAGATTGACTTTGTTCAGAGCGTCCACACCGCTTGAATAGGTGACGGACACGTCTTTAAACTCTACCAAAATTTACACCGCCTTAGAGATATGGCGAAGGGATCCTCCGCCGCCCACAGCGAGATCAGAACTTGACCGGATTTGCGGAAAGATACTTCTTTACCATAAGTGCGATCTTGAAGATGATCGCGTGGTCAAATTCTCTCAGATCGAGGCCTGTGAGCTTTTTGATTTTTTCAAGTCTGTACACAAGTGTGTTTCTGTGTACGAAAAGCTTCCTTGAAGTCTCTGAAACGTTCAGATTGTTTTCAAAGAACTTCTGGATAGTGAAGAGAGTCTCGTGATCGAGAGATTCGATCGAGCCTTTCTTGAATACTTCTTTTAAGAAGGTCTCGCACAGAGTAGTCGGCAGGTGATAGATGAGCCTTGCGATACCAAGATCATCGTAGGACACGATATTCTTGTCTGTATCGAACACCTTGCCCACCTCAAGAGAGATCTGTGCCTCCTTGAAGCTCCTTGCAAGATCCTTTACTCCCTCAACAACGGTACCTATACCAACGTTCACGCGGGTGTAGAACTCGCTCGAAAGAGTGTCCGAGATCGAACGTGCAAGCTTTTCGAGATCTCTTGACTCGATCCCGTTAGCTACCTCCTTGACAAGCACGATGTCGCTCTCAGTGATGTTGAAAACGAAATCCTTGTTCTTGTCGGGGAAGAGGTTCTGGATAACGTCATAAGCCGAAACATCGTTCGTAGACACTATCCTTATAAGCAGAACGACTCTTGAGATATCAGAGCTGAAATGCAGCTCTCTTGCCTTAACGTGGATATCTCCCGGAAGAACGTTGTCAAGAATAACGTTCTTGATGAAGTTGTTCCTGTCATATTTCTCGTCATAATACTGCTTGATGCTCGAAAGCGTGATAGCAAGTATGCTCGCATACTTCGCAGCTACCTCATCGGTGCCTTCAACAAAAACAGCATAATCAGGCTTCATATGTGCGCCGAACGGCTTGTATGTATAGCCGTCACGAACAAAAATGTCATGAGAATCACCAAGATCGAGAGATACGAACTCGTTGGTAATGCCTACCTGAGAAAGCTCGGAGCAGGCTATTATCGTCGCATTTTCGTCAATGACTCCGATCACGCAATCAATAGTGTCACGCATCTGATGAACTACGCTCTGAAATAATCTGTTTGACATGATTTTTCCCCTCTTACTTGCAAAAATTTTTCTTCGGCACGGCTGCCGCCTGTCGGCTGATGATCTCCCGAAAATGACTGTTCCGTCAGACCCGAAAAGCAGCTTGATATCATCATCGGGCCAAAAGTCCGTATACAGTTATTATAACAAAAATCCGTAATTTTTGCAAGTGGTTTATAGTGAAAATACGCAAAAAACTTTTTCCATTGAAACTTTGCGTTCCACAGCCTTTTTATATATTACAAATTGTAACACATTTCGCATACGAATGTGTGAACAAACTGTTAAAACCCAAGTCTTAAACCCGTCACAAACCGTAGGATCGCGCATATAAGGCGGTTTTGAGTAACCGAATTGTAATTTTTAAATTTTTTGTGAATTTGCACAAAAACAAGGTGCCGTCTCTATTAAAATGCGCCAAAAACGATATGCTGCCGAACTTTGAACTTTTCTTTATTCTTTATCCATAAGTTGGTCAGGTTTTCGCCTTGCAATTTAGAGAAAACTGTGTTATACTGATTTTGGGAAAATGCGGACTTGAATGGGTATCCGCGGTTTATGATTTATCATGATTATTGACAGGAGAGATCGTTATGTTATCTGACATTGAAATCGCAAAGCAGGCACAGATGCTGAAGATCGGCGAGATCGCCGGAAAGCTCGGTATAAGCGAGGACGAGCTTGAGCCCTACGGCCACTACAAGGCAAAGCTTTCGGAGAGCGTTTTTAAGAGAGTGGAGTCTCAGCCGGACGGAAAGCTGATACTTGTTACCGCTATAAACCCCACCCCTGCCGGAGAGGGAAAGACCACCATATCGGTAGGCCTTGCCGAGAGCCTTAACAAGATAGGCAAAAAGACCGCACTTGCGCTCAGGGAGCCTTCACTGGGACCTGTGTTCGGCATTAAGGGCGGTGCCGCAGGCGGCGGATATGCTCAGGTAGTGCCTATGGAGGATATAAACCTTCATTTCACGGGGGATATGCACGCTATTACGGCAGCTAACAATCTTCTCTGTGCGCTGATAGACAACCATATGCAGCAGGGGAATGAGCTCAGGATAGACCAGAGGCGAATTCTTTTCAAGAGATGTATGGATATGAACGACCGTGCCCTTAGAGACATCATCATAGGTCTTGGCTCAAAGGCGAACGGCATACCCAGAGAGGACGGCTTCCAGATCACGGTGGCATCTGAGATAATGGCTATACTCTGCCTTTCAAGCGACCTTGCCGACCTGAAAAAGAGGCTTGAAAACATTCTTGTTGCTTATAACACAGAGGGCGAGCCTGTTTATGCAGGTCAGCTTGGCGGCTGCGGAGCTATGACGGCTCTGCTTAAAGATGCTCTGAAGCCTAATCTTGTGCAGACGCTTGAAAATAACCCTGCCTTCATTCACGGCGGCCCGTTTGCAAATATTGCTCACGGCTGCAATTCGGTAAGGGCAACAAAGCTTGCGCTGAAGCTTTCAGACTATACGGTTACCGAGGCAGGCTTCGGCTCAGATCTCGGAGCCGAGAAGTTTATGGATATCAAGTGCCGCATGGCAGGGCTGAAGCCTTCCTGCGTGGTGCTTGTGGCAACTATAAGGGCGCTGAAATACAACGGCGGCGTGCCGAGGGCAGAGCTTACCGAGGAGAATGTTGAGGCTCTGGAGAAGGGCACTGTCAACCTGAGGACGCATATCGAGAATATGAGAAAGTTCGGAGTGCCTGTAGTGGTGGCTATAAACCGCTTCCACACAGATACAGAGGCTGAGATCGAAGTTATCAAAAGGGTATGCGCCGAAATGGGCGCCGAGGTATCTCTTGCTGAGATATTTGCCAAAGGCTCAGAGGGCGGCATCGACCTTGCGAACAAGGTAGTATCCACGATAGAGAACTGTGAGAGCAATTACGCACCGCTTTATGACGAGAAGCTGCCGATAAAGGAAAAGCTTGACATCATCGCAAGAGAGATATACAGGGCAGACGGCGTTACCTATACCTCTCAGGCAGAAAAGGCCCTTGCCGAAATCGAAAAGCTGGGCTTCGGCAATATACCTGTGTGCGTTGCAAAAACTCAGTATTCTCTTTCCGATGACCCGACCAAGCTCGGAAAGCCGGAGCACTTCAACATAACCGTAAGAGATATGAAGGTGTCCTCGGGAGCAGGCTTTGTGGTAGTTTATACCGGTGATATACTCACAATGCCCGGCCTGCCCAAAAAGCCTGCGGCACTCAACATTGACTGTGATAACGAGGGCAGCATCTACGGACTGTTCTGATAACACATAGAATGATTAGTCAGAGGTAATAAAATGGCAGATGTCAACACTTTACAAACAGAAGAACAGAAAGTGACATCTCAGGAGCTGACAGAGCAAAAAAACGATGAGCCGAAAAAGCGGAGGCGCTTTCCGAAGCTGCTGGCAGCGGCGCTTATAACCGCTGCCGTTATGGGGCTTCTCAATTTCATCTCGTGGAGGAGCACCTCCTTCTGCGACTTTTACGCTGAGTATATCTTTCCCGTCTGGGGCGCTACCTACGGCAGACTGACGTCTTTGCTGCCGTTCTCGTTCGGAGAGCTGCTGATAGCGCTGGCAGTGTTCGGGATACCTGTCTCTCTCATAGTTCTGACGGTGCTGGTTATCGTTATGAAGGGCAGACGCGCAAAGATAGCTAAGGTGTTCGGCTATGTATACATATGGATAATCAATTTCGTTCTTGTAACGGAGACGCTCAACTGCTTTATGCTTTACCACTGCTCTGAATTTGCAGACCTTAACGGCGTTACGAAGAGCGAGCATACCCATGCTGAGCTTGAACAGCTCGGAGCCGTGCTTACACAAAAGCTCAATGAGCTGAGCTATCAGGTGCAGCGCGATGAAGAGGGGCATTTCATTCTTACTGCCGATACTGACAAGACCGCCAGAAAAGCAGTGGAATCTCTCGGAGATGAATTCAAAAACCTTGACGGTTTTACCGTAAGGCCGAAGCCTGTATACTTTTCGTTTTTTATGAGCCAGATGGATCTTATGGGGATATATTTCCCGTTCTCTATGGAGGCTAACTACAATAACGATATGTATAAGGCAAAGCTGCTCAATACCGTCTGCCACGAGCTTGCCCACACAAAGGGCTATATCCGTGAGGACGAGGCAAACTTTATCGCATTTATGGCGTGCAGCCGCTCAGATAACGTTGAATACAGATATTCGGGGTATCTTTCTGCCCTTATGCAGGTGAGAGGAAAGATATTCGATTATGCGAGCGAGGAGCAGAAGATAGACTTTGACAGCGCGATAAACGAGCTTGTATGGGCAGATATCGAAGGCAACAGCAATTACTGGAGAAGTGTTGACGAGGCCGAGGATACCGTCTTTGACAGCGAGAGCGTCGGAGAGATATCACAGAAGGCGCTTGAGACAAATCTTCAGATGAACGGAGTGAAGGACGGCACACAGAGCTACGGACGTATGGTCGATCTTATGCTCGGCTATTATGCGGATAAGGGTGATATCTGATGAGAAAAGGGCTTATTGGCTTGGCGGCGGCAGTGATGGCTTTGTCCTCCTGCGGTGAGAGCGCAGTTTCCTCTGCCGGTGATACATCTCCGGCACAGACTGAGACGCAGAGCGCCCCTGTGAGCGCTGAGCAGACATCTTTACCGCCGCAGAGCGTTTCAGGCGTCCCGGATGCTCCCGATAATGGACCGGCCGACAGCAGTGACGCCGGAACGTCCCTTACAGATACTCAGGAGGAGGATATGAGCTGGAAGCTTTTTGAAGACCTTTATGATAAGCTTGATGATAACGATCGCAGCAAGCGCAACTATCTGCACAACAAAGAGGTAGACATAGAGGGCTTTATCGAATACGGGCAGGCACAGGAGCCTGTCAGAGACCTTATCCTTGGGGATGTTTCGTTCGCAGGGGTCGGCTGTGAGGTCGTGGCGGCGTATAATTATCTTCTTTATACCGGCAATGAGCGCGATATCGCAAGGCTGACGTTTGACTTTGAGCAGAACGCCCTCTTTGCACATGACGGAAAGCTCGGCTCGAATGCAAGAAAGATAAAAGGCCTTTTTGATGCGCTTGGCATAAAGTATAACAGATATCTCGATCCCGATGACTGCCGCAGGGCTATAGATGAGGGGAAGCCTGTTCTGCTGGCATTTCATACGGGCAATTCCGTTTTCAGTGCAATACATACAGTTTTCATAATGACTGAGAATGGCAGGCACTATGTTTTTAACCGCTACAATGAGAGCGAGGGGCGCTATGAATTCGAGACCCTGAGCGATGTCGTCAAAAAGGACGGCCTGTACATTGTGGCATATACTACAGCTGAGTGAGGTGTAGCTTTTGACCTATGGATATATGACGTCCTCTGCCGAGGAGACCATAGAGCTTGGCAGGCTGATAGGAGAACAGCTCAGGGGCGGTGATATTATAGCCTACAAAGGCTCAATGGGGGCAGGCAAGACCACTATGACAAGGGGTCTTACTCTTGGCATGGGGCTCGGAGATCAGGCCTTTTCGCCGACCTTTGCCCTTGTGAATGAATACCGCGGCAGGGAGCTCACACTGTATCACTTTGATATGTACAGGATAACCTCTGCGGCAGATCTTGAGACCACTGGCTTTTATGACTATATGAGCGATGACAGTGTGATAGCTGTTGAGTGGTCTGAAAACATTGCCGAGGAGCTGCCTGAGGGACATATCGTGATAACCCTTGAAAGGGTAGACGATGATACCAGAATAATAACGATAGACGGAGATGAAAGGTTTGCACATCTTAGGGATAGATACCAGCGGTAAGACGGCATCTGTTGCAGTTACCGATGATGATAAGCTGCTGTGGGAGAAAACGGTCTATACAAGGCTTACGCACTCACAGGTGATACTGCCGATGGTGAGCGAGGCGCTGAAAGAGCTGGAGCTTTCCTTTTGCGATATTGACTGTGCGGCCATAGCAAAGGGGCCGGGCTCATATACGGGGCTCAGGATAGGCTGTGCCGCCGTGAAGGGAATGTGCATGGGGCAGGAGAGCCTGAAATGTATAGGCATCTCAACGCTTGAAGCACTGAGCTTCAACTGTCTGCCATATTCAGGCAGGATAGCTGCCGCGATGTTCGCAAGGCAGGGTATTTGCTACGCAGGAATATACGAGTCTGACGGAAAGCAGATCAGGAATATACGTCCCGATGAGGTGATAAAGGAGGACGAGCTGTTCTCGTCTTTCGACGTATCTGAGGGGCTGATGCTTGTGGGCGACAACGCAGCAGCGATAAAAGAGAAATTCTTTGCAGATGATGACAGAGTTCTCACAGCGCCGATAAGCCGCAGGATGCAGCAGGCATCATCGCTTTGTCTGGCAGCGGCCGCGCATATTGATGAGGCCTCTTCGGCGGAGGAGCTCAGCGTGTCCTATCTTCAGGCGACAAAGGCACAGAAGGATAAGGCTCACAGTGAAAACGGAAAGGAAGATGCGAAATGAAGATAGCGATAGGCAACGATCATGCTGCGCCCGAACTGAAGCTCGCGGTCAAGGCTCATCTTGAGGAGAAAGGCCATGAGGTGACCGATATGGGCTGTGCTGTCGGCGAGAGGTGTGACTATCCCGATGCTGCCGCGGCTGTATGCGACAAGGTAGCAGGCGGAGAATGTGAGCTCGGTATCCTTATCTGCGGAACGGGGCTTGGAATGTCATATGCTGCGAACAAGATAAAGGGTATAAGGGCGGCGTGCTGCTCAGACTATTTCTCGGCGCGGCTTTCAAGAGAGCATAACGATGCGAACGTTCTTTGCTTCGGCGCTAGGGTAGTAGGTGAGGGAACTGCGTTTGACCTTGTCGATGTGTTTATAGATACTCCCTTTTCGGGCGATGAAAGGCATCAGCGCCGCATAGATAAGATAACAGCACTTGAAAACAGATAAAACAAAACGCAGGTCAGAGAAGCCTGCGTTTTTTCGGTTTATTGCAGGAGTGATACGCCCGATGCTCAGTGTTGAAATAAAAGAAGCTCCACGCCCTGCTTGGGGGATTTCCCGCAGCTACTACGTCTGCTGCACGCCCACCAAACCCCTTCGGGTAAAAATCAATGTTTTATTTCATACAAACAAAACGCAGGTCAGAGAAGCCTGCGTTTTGTTTTTGCGATTTTTAAGGTATTGTATTATATGAAAGGAAGTTATTTGTTTTCATCAGTGTCCTCGTCGATACCGAGAGCTTTATATGACTTCACGATAGCCGCTATCGAAAGGGCAGCCAGTGACAGCCCGAGAAACTTAGTTGTTGGCGTTCCTGCACCGGTGGAGGGGTTTTCATCGTCCTCAGCTTCGGCAGACTGAGAGGCAGATGTCTGTGTTACGGTTTCGGTCTCCTGCGCCCATGCGCTTATCGATGCGGCGGCACAGAGCATTATTATCATTGCGGCTATTATCATTATCAGATTCTTGGTCAGTTTCTTAGCAGTCATGGGACTTACCTCCTTCTTGCTTTTGTGCTTATTTTGTTTAGCTTGTCTATATAATACACCCTCTGCCTAAAGTGAACTTAAAACTTTAATTAAAAATAGCTTTAAATTTGAAAGAGCTATCCGCATGATACTCAGCGACGCCCAGACGTTTCACGCCCATTAAACCCTCGTGAGTACACATCTGATTTAAAGAATAGCAGAGCCACTCTTTCACAACGTTCGCGCAGCGTTACTATTCAGTATCCCCGAACAAAAAAATAACCCTCCCCAAAGGGGAGGGCAAACAGTCTGATGATCCAACGCTACTGAAAGTGGGGAGGGGGTGTCCGCCCCGTGCGGGCTAGCACTAGCTTGCTGACTGTATCATTGCTTCGATAAGGTCATCGTATCTCCAGTCGGGGATTATGTCGTCTCTGACCAGAAGACCGAAATTCTCGCCTTCGCCGACAAAGGCACCGTTGTCCCACCATACGCAGGGAACACCGTATTCCTTGGCCTCGGAGAGGTAGTACTCTACACACTCAACTCTCTCATCGTCGTTCATCTTGTTCATACAGCCGAACTCACCCACGATAACAGGTATGTGGTTGCTCAGGAAGAGGTCGTCAAGATCAGTGAAGAGCGTGTCTATCGGTGCTGCATCTGTATCGGCATCAAACTGATCGGTGCCGGCTTTGTCAAGTGCGAACGAATAAGGCAGATAAGCGTGTACCGATATTATCAGGTGCTCATCGTTATAATCAGGCAGCAGTATAGACTGCAGGCAGGTCCTCGATGACGATGCGGCATAGCCCGTTATCATAAGGGCTCTCTTATCGTTGTTGCCGCCGCTTGCCCTTACGGTGTCGTAGAAGGCTTTCTCGTATTCGTTTACTACATCGCGTGACTCGCTGTCTCCGCCGCTCCATTCCTTAGGCGTCCCCCTGAGACGCGGCTCGTTCAGACCTTCAAAAATAAGATGCTCGTCATAGTTCTTGAACTCCTCAGCTATCTGTGACCAGAGGGCTGTCAGCTGCTCTATATCCTGCTCCTTGTCAGCCTCAGTCGGGAAGTACCACTCCTCATGGTGAGTGTTAAGTATCACGAACATTCCGTCATCTATAGCATAGTCTACCACTTCGTGAACCCTTGCCATCCACGCCGGATCAACGTTGTAGTCTGCGTCCATGTGGCTGTCCCAGGTAACAGGCAGCCTGAAAACGTTGAAGCCTGCGTCCTTTACAACGTCAACCATTTCCTTGGTGGTCGTCGGGTTGCCCCATGAGGTCTCCGAGCCGACACCGCTTCCGCCTGTCGCATCAAGCGTGTTGCCGAGGTTCCAGCCTATCTTCATTTCAGATACCAGATCCCATGCGGAGATATCTCTCATCTCCTCCTGCTCAGTGTGAGCACTCACATAAAGCTCGCCGCCGTCTGTGTCACCTGTGCCGCCGTTGTTGTCAGCCGCCGAAGAGGCTGCTGCCTTGCTCTCGTTCTTGCTTTCAGCCGCAGAGCTGCTCTCATCGCCGCAGCCCGTAGTAACAGCCGCACACATCATTGCAGCGGCCGCAAGTGCTGCCAGTCTTTTGATCGTCATAATTAACCTCCGTTCTGCTTGCTCTCGGGCGGACTGTATTTCTTTAAAAGGTCCTCAAGTGCGTTCGCCTTTACAAGCTCAATATAGTCTTCTATTCCTGTCACAGGTCTCTTTGTTGCCACACCGCCGTATATCTCCTGTGACAGATGGTGCGCATCAGACCCCGAAGTCATCACCAGCCCATAGCTTTCTGCGTAATACTCGGCACGCTCGTTCATAGCGTCGCTCCGGTTGCCTGCATTATATACCTCCACCGCATCGACATCATGCGGAAAAAGCCTTATCGTGTCTATGTAATCTGCCTCGCGGAACGGGTGTGCGTGAACGAAAAGGCCGCCGTCAGTGTGTACCAGTCTTGAAAGCTCAGGCACCTTGATATCCATTATCTCCGGGTGAGCCTTCAGCCAGTCCTTATCAAGACCGTAGATCAGAAAGTCCGTTCCGTGATACGTATATTCTATCCCGAACATTACCGTCATACCGAGCTCGTCACCGGCCTTTTTGGCGTTTTCAAAACCCTTGCAGTATTGCTCGCACATCTCTTCCCAGCTCTTTGAGCGGTCTACACAGGTGTTTCCGTTGAAAAAATGATCCGTTATCATTACACCGCTGTAGCCCATAGCGTGGTATTTTCTTACCTGCTCTTCACCGCTTGCAGATGCGCAGGCACTCACTTCTCTTGTGTGGCAGTGTGTCTCATACAGATATCCCATCAGAAGTCGACACCTCTTGATATTACCTCCATACACATTCTTCCGTTGTGATACGGGCATTTCCAGGGGCCTGCCATTTCCTTTTTCTCGTCGGGCACACCGTCGAACGATACCTCACTGAACCATTCCGAGCCCTCTCTCTTATCTATAACTCTTTCCTTGATCTTATCCCATACCGAACGTGCTGCATCAAGGAACTTTTTATCCTCACTGTGCTGGTAAGCATTCAGGAACCCGACTACTGCCTCTGCCTGCACCCACCATACGCGCTTTTTGTCGATCTTGTCGTTTTCGCGCTCGTTGTTGAGGGCGCCGTCCTCGAGGGCGATATTCAGAATGTTCCCTGATATTTTAAGATCCATATCTGCAAACTCAGCTCTGAGCTTATCGTCCCCCAGAGTATCGCAGGCAAGATCCATAAGCCATGTAGCTTCAATATCATGGCCGTAGGAATGTATATCTCCCACAAGGTTATAGTCATTATCAAAGAACACTTTCAGAGCGTTTGTATCCGGCGTATAAACTATATCTCTCATCTGCCCGAGAAGATATCTCAGTCTCTGCCCTACGTCCTCTCTGTTTTCCGCCTTGTAAAGCTCGGTGTATGCCTCGATCAGATGCAGGATAGTGTTCATTGTCCTGTCAGCGTGAAGTCCGTTTTCTGAAAGCTCGTCATTTGAAGCGTCATTCCAGTCAACGTCAAACGCCTCGCCGTAGCCGTTATCCTTCAGAGCCAGCCTTTCGATATCGTCATAGAGCTTATATGCAAGCTTCAGTGCTTCCTCGTTCTTTGAAGAGTTATAAAGGCAAGAGAGCGCATAGATAGCAAAAGCGATATTGTAGGTGTGCTTCTGGGTGTCTGAGGGCTTGCCGTCAAAGGTCGTCATCCAGTAAACTCCGCCTCTGTCGTAGTCGATACAGTAATTCTTTATGTATTCAAACGCGTGGAGAGCATTGTCAAGGCAGTGCTCATCGCTGAGAACGGCATAAGCCTTTGAATAGAACCACAGTATCCTGGAATGAAGTATAACTCCCTTATCGGCTTTTTTGTTTACATTCAGATCAAACCCGACATAGCCGTAAAACCCGCCGAACTCATCATCTCTGAGCTTGTCCCAGAAGGGCATGATGTTGCCTGTGAGCTCCTGCTTTACTTCACTAATGATCATAGACATACCTCCGCTAATCAGTCTTTGGTTATTTTTCTTGCTTCCGCATAGAACCTCTTATCGGCAGCGTGTCCCATCGAGAAGGTCTTTCTCGGGAGAGCGCCGTCCTTAATTACTGTGTTGAACAGCTGAGACTTGGGCATATCCTCCAGCAGGAAGCCGACATTTCCTTCCTTTCTTGAAAGCTGCCCCACAACATCGGAGCCGTGGATATAATCTATCGCAGCACCGTATTTTTCAGCATAGGCATCGATGAAATTAACAAACGTTCCTACAGCAAGGTTAGCTGTCGGCTTGTGTATGTAATACGGGAACTTCATCGAATTTATCACAAGGGTGATCTTCTGGTCGCTGGGCTCATGGCTCAGGCCGAGTACCTCCTTTGCCTCTTCAATGAGCCTGTCCTCGTCATCATCGGTAACTACTCTGTGAATAGCTTCAAATTCAAGCGCAGGGGAGTGCAGGTTCACTATCTCAGCCAGCGCATACCTTGCAGGGTGATCTGAGAGATCAGCATCGGGGTTCTCCTCTTTGAGCCTGTCATAGATAGCCTTGGCCGTTGCAAGTGAGTGGTTTCCGTCACCCATCGCAAAAACAAGGGGCTCTTCATTGTCTGTGCCGTACTTTCTGTTAAAGAGTTCCTTATCCGAAAGCTTTTCTATAGCTGCAAAAAGCTGCGCCTTCGCTTCATCATCAATGAGCCTTCCGGTGATGTGTCCGCCTCCGCACATAAGGTCATAGTCGTAAAGCACCTCGAACCTGTCCTTTACAGCCTCCAGCGGCTCTATCACGGTCTTCATATCATCGTCTATAAGTATCATTATGTGCGGAAGCTCGATCTCTGCCTTTTCTCTTACCTTTATTCTCGGCGGGAGCCTTTTTGCAACGGTCGCTTCCGTAGCTCTGACAGGCGACTGTGACCCCTTGCGGTAGTCATACCCCTCCATATCTACAGCGCCTACGATACCTGCCCTCATCTTTCCGTCAGACTGTATACGCTCAACGTAGATAAGTGCGTCCTTATACTCTGTAAACACGCCCTCGTCGATGTATTCCTTCATCTTCTCGTCGATCTTTCTGATACGCCTGTCAACGTCAGGGGTGGTAAGGTATATCTCCGGCAGCGTTAGCTCAAGAGTGGTTTTCTCACCCTTTGTTATCCTGGTTACCTCCTCCCAGTATTCAGGCTCAGAGGTATACTGGTCGCACGCCACTACAGACCACTTGTTCATTTTCTCCGCATCCTTTGAGAATTTCGGCAGAAGGATATCAGCCGTTGTGAATATCTTTTCCATTTTTTTCAGCTCCTTCATCTAAAATATAACATAAAACATAACGTTTAAAAACCGTCAGTCACGATCATTCCAGCCATACAAAGCTGTTGTCAGTGTTTATAAAGTCTATATTGTAAACACAGATGACCTTTTTTATCCCCTTATCAGCGATATACTGGGACACCGCCTGCGTATCCATTCCAAAGTATCTGAGGTCGCACATAGTGATATTTGCGTATTTGCTGCAGAAATACGGCATCATAGTGTTGCAGTAGCTGTCCTTTAAGATCAGCACGCTCTCATCGCTCTCTGCGCCCTCGGCAGTTATCTCAAGCATTGTGAAGTTTCCGCCCATAAAGACAGCGTACTTGTCCTTCACGCTTTTGAGCTCATCTGCAAACAGCCCGTACTTCTGAGAGACCCCGTCCTTCTCCTCACAGGCCTCGGGCACGGTATGATCTCCCGCAGAGCCTGTATATTTAACGGTTATTTTGTTATCATTCTGTGTCAGAAGTGTTATCTCGTCGCTCTTCGCCAGCGCAAAAGGCGCCTGAGAATACATCGTTCCGTAGAAGTTTTTAACGCTCTTGCTCTCATAGCTTACATCGGGAATACTCTCGCCCATTTTGTTCATAAGCGCATCAAACCCGAATTTTGCGCCCTCTGCCGTCCAGTGATGGTCAGTGCGGTAGTAGAAGCCTTCTTTGCCGCCGGCATTTTTCATATCATCTATAGGGCACACAAAGCTTATCCTGTCAGAAAGCTCATTTTCGATATGCTTTGCAGCATCCGCCTGATCGTCGTTATCACTTATCAGCGGAAGCTTATCCGAGAGGACGCTGACCGCATTAGGTGCGAGCAGGAAGCTTACCGATACGTCATCGGGCAGGTTATCTGCGAACGCATTCAGATAGCTTATGTTCTTGTCTATCTGCTCGTCATTCTCTCTGAACTCTTTTAGATAAAAGCTGTCACTGCCGAAATAGACGTCGTTCTGCTTTGATTTTAAAAATGCAAGCTCTGACAATGTCTTCACCGACACCAGCTCGTCCTTTAAGAAGACCTGGTCAGCCATATAGGTCTCAAACTGCTTGGTAAAGCTGCCCTCTTTGACATTTTTAAAAGAAAACTCAGGAAACTGCTGGAGAGTTCTGTTTTCCATTTCGGAAAACTCTCTGTCGTCTTCAAGGAAGCTGAACACGCAGAACCCGAATATGAACACCAAAAACAGGCAGATAACTGTATAATTTCTGATCTTTTCTGCTTTCATTCAATACGCTCCCACTGTCAGAATCTGAAATACAAAAACGGGTTAAACGAATTGCCTGCGAGATATGCCGTTGATACCACCAGCAGGACCGCTATCCATAACGGCTCGCACACTGCGAACACGACCGGCTTTTTCTCTTCGAGCCTGTTTGCAAGCTTTTTCGGATAAGGGGTGGACGCGATCACAAGCACGATCAGCGTTACCGCATAGGTGAGCGCATTGAACACCGTGAACCTGTTTGAGAACGGCACACCGCCCAGACCGAACATATTCTTGAAGTTCTGTATAAGAGCCTTGAAGTCAACATACGCGAAAATTCCCCAGCCCATAACTATCAGGAACAGCGCATATATATGCCTGATGACCTTAGGCGCCTTGCCGAGAGCCTTTCCGATCAGCAGCTTTTCTATCAGCAGGATCACGCCGAAGTACATTCCCCAGATCATAAAGTTCCAGTTAGCACCGTGCCAGAAGCCCGTCAGGAACCACACTATCATTATGTTTATGCACTGTCTCAGCTTGCCTTTTCTGTTTCCGCCGAGAGGGATATATACATAGTCTCTGAACCAGCTGGAAAGGGATATGTGCCAGCGTCTCCAGAATTCGGTGATGGAGTCTGAGATGTAAGGGTAATTGAAGTTTTCGAGAAAATCAAAGCCGAACATTTTTCCAAGGCCGATAGCCATATCGGAATAGCCTGAGAAATCAAAATAAATCTGGAACGTATAGGCTATAGTTCCGAGCCATGCCGCACAGACGCTCATCTCGCTCTGATCGGTCTCGGAGATTAGGGTGAACAGGGCACCGATATTGTTTGCAAGAATGACCTTTTTGCCGAGGCCTATGGCAAAGCGCCTGACGCCCTTCGCAAAGTTGCTGACGGTCTCGCTGCGCTGCATAAGCTGCTGCTCAACGTCCTTGTATCTGACTATAGGGCCTGCTATCAGCTGCGGGAAGAGGGCAACATAGGCGCCCAGCGTCAGGAAATCCTTCTGGCTGTTCACCTCGCCCCTGTAAACGTCAATGACGTAAGAAAGCGTCTGGAAGCTGTAAAACGATATGCCTATCGGCATTATTATATCAAGCAGCTTTATGTTCATGCCAAAGGCATCGTTGGCTGTTGTGATGAAGAAATTGGTATACTTGAAAAACAGCAGCAGCCCCATATTCCACACTATCGCGAACAGCATAGCAAAAAACGGCAGCTTGCTGTCCTTCTTGCGTTTGGATCTGTCTGCAAGCAGCCCCGTGACATAAGCCACCACTGTGGACGCCAGCATCAGCCAGATGTAAACCGCCTCGCCCCATGCGTAGAAAACAAGGCTGAACAAAAACAGCACGAGATTTCTCAGCTTTCTCGGGGCGATATAATAGACTATCAAAACTGCCGGTAAAAAAGCAAACAAAAAAGTTATACTTGAAAAAACCATTAATGTCCCGCACTCCGTTCAGGGGGTGCGAACCTCCTTAAATGTTAAACTGAATGCGGCCTCAGCCGATGATATCCTTAGCCTTGGCGTCATCATCGGAGACGGAAAGGAAAACATATCTGCCGTTCTGAACTATTACGGCCTTGCCGAGCTTGTCCAGCTCTGCGGGAGCATAATCTGCATATCTGTCCTTCTGCTTTTCGATATAATCGGAAAGAGAATCATATATCTCCTTGGCTGCATCCTCGTCAACGGCTTCAAAGCAGTCTATCTCCTCGGCGGTGGCGCCTGAGCCCCTGTATACCTTGGCCGTCTTGAACTTATCCTTGGAAATGCCTGTTACGGCCTCGACCTTATCCTCGGAGAGCTCAACGAGCTGATCCTTGTATTCGATGTCGTTAAAAAGCTTGTCGGCAACTGCCGAAACATCAACGCTCTTATCGGCAGAGGCACTCTTTGCAGTGCTCTCGGCAGAAGAGCTGTCATCACCGCAGCCTGTGAGCGCAGCGGCTGAAAATGCCATAACGGCACACATTATCATACTTATTATTCTCTTTGACATATTTATTCGTCCTTTCGTTAAGTGTTATCTATGATATATTGCAGCCACTTGTCGCAGTAATCGGCGAGCAGGTGGATGCCGTCCGTAGAGGCTTCCTCGGGAAGATATCCGTTTTCATCGGCTATCGCCTCGGAGCAGTCAAGGTATGTCGCTCCGGTGCTCTGGCAGACCTGTTCTATAGCTTCGTTGAATCTTGCTATATTGGTGTTGTTTATAACGTCGCCCTCAAGCTCTCTTGCCGCCGTGACGGGGAGAATAGCCTCGGCATAGATCTCGGCATCGGGCTGAACTGTTTTCAGCTCATTGATGAGATCGGTGTAGTAGTCTATAAATATCTGGGTATCCGGCCAGCCTATATCGTTAAGGCCGAGATTAATGAAAATCCTCTTGTAGCTGCCCTCGGATACTGCGTCTATCAGCGTGCCGGCATTGCCGTTAGAGAGGGTGAAATCAAGGCTTGTGAGAGCGGTATCTATATGCATACCTATATTGCAGAGGAACACGGCCTTGGGATAAGGACAGGTATTCTGCAGGCCTACCGTTCTGGAGTCGCCTATGAAAAGTGCATCGGAGAGGTCGTCGTTCTCATCGTGAGATACGCTGCTCTCTGTCTGTTCATCGGATACGGGCTCTTCCTGCTGAGAGGAGCTGTCTGTTTTCTTTACGTTCTTCTTCTTGGCGTCAGCCTCAGCAACGGACGAGGTGTCAGGCTCGGAGGGTGCAAAGAACCTTGTGCTTGAGCCTGCGGCATGAACGCCCCATACGCATGAAAACAGCAGGCAGGCAATAGAGAACAGTGAAACTGTGCTCTGCTGCGTCCTGACCCTTTTTTTGCGTATCTGCTGGATATTCAGTTCGTTATTCTCGTTATCCATAAAAAGCGCACCGCCGTTTTTAACATTTTTCTTTTTGAGCATATCCTTAGTATAACAAAACACACCCAAATTATTATAACACAAAACCTTATTCATTGCAAGCATTTTTTCACAGATAAAGCAAAAAAATCCTGCCCCCGTTTTCAGGGAGCAGGAAGTTCGTATTTCAGTCTTATGAAGCCTTCTCAGTAGTGAAGTCGTCCTCATAACCGTCAACATAGGTCTCGTTGAACGCATCCATATTCTTTACGGTCGTGCTGGAGATGTAAATGTCGTCGGGGTTTGTATAGGTGCCGTCAGGGAAGCTCTTTACATCTGTTGTATAGAATACATAGTAGAAAGCGCCGTCCTTGCCTTCATCTGTGGTGAAGGTAGCCTTATACAGCCAGTAGATGCGGTTCACAGTGCTGTAGTCATACTCAGTATCTTTGGTGTATGCAACATAGGTGCTGGAGTATGCAAGGTCAGCTTCCTCAACATCGCCGTCAACGTTTGTGAGGTAACTGTAGCTAGAGCCTATCATATCGTCCTTAGCCTCAGCGACCTTCTCCTCGAGCAGGTCTGCATAGAAGTCAGCAGTGTCGCCTGCAGTATCCTTTGTTACGAACGAAGGAACGTCAGTAAGCTCGGAAACCTTGAATGTCTTCTTGACGTCGCCGTTTGAATCAGCGCCCTTGAGTGCGTAGCCGGACTCCTGAAGTCCGTAGTAACCCGAGCAGGTGACCTCAAACTCACCGTCCTCGCCGAGATAGTCAGGGCAGTCTACCGAGAAGTAAACATTGTCTCTGATAGCGGCGTTTACGGATTCGCTGTTTACATAGCTTGCCTTAACGAAAGGAAGTGCTCCCGAATACTCGAAGGAAATGCCGTCGAACGGATCGATCTCCTGCAGACCCTGCAGGCCTTCAACAGTGTAGTTCTTAACTATCTTGTTGCCGTCCTCAAGATCCTTTGCATCGAAGACGTAATACTCATCACCTGCTTTGAAGTAAGCTGTGTCGCCGTCCTTCTGGATATCGGCGTAGAAGTAGCAGGTCACAGGGTAGGTATCACCGTTTGAAAGGTCATATGAATAGCTGTAATCAAAATAGAACTGATAGTCATACTTCTCAGTATCATATGTAACGTTTGCGGAGCCCTGTCCGTCAAAGCCGTCGAACGAAACGCTTACGCAGTCGAACGGATCGATCTTGGTGCCCTTCTTCAGGCCCTTTACAGTTACCTCAAACTCAGTGTTCGTGAGCTTGATGTTCTTGCTCTTGAGGGAGCTCTCGGGATACTTGACGGTGCACTTAACCTTGTCGCCGTTTTTAAGTCCCTTCTTCTTGTCGACCTTAACGGTTATCTTGTAGTTGCCCTTGGTGTCGGTCTTGAGCAGAGCCTTTCTCATCTTCTTGATCTCGGAGAACTCATCGATGCCGTAAGCCTTCTTCAGAGTTTTCTTGTCAAGCGACAGATACTTGCTGACTGTCTCCTTGTCGCTCTTGGAGCTTGAGCTGAGACCGCCGATAAGATCAAGAGCGTCATCAAGATCCTCGTCGTCATAATCATAGTCGAGGTCGCCGAGTGCGTCCTTGATGTCATCACTGTCAAGATACATATAATAGGGATAAGCGTTGAGCTCAGCCGTTACTGTACCCTGGCCGTCGATGCCGTTGAACTCAACCTTTACAAGGTCCTTGGCATCTATCTTCGTGTACTTGAAGATGAGGTTGTAAAGCAGTATGATAGCGATAACTACAACTGCTACTACAGCTGCTGCGATGATAACGATGTTCTTGTGAGTCGAGAACCAGCTGGGTCCCTTGGGTGCTGCTTCTGCCGCAGGTGCTGCTGCGGGAACAGCCTGTGCATAAGGCTGCTGCTGAGGTGCTGCCTGAGGCTGAATAACTGCCTGCTGTGGTGCTGCCTGCTGTGCGGGTGCAGCGTTCTGCTGTCCTGCCTTAGGTGTTTGCTTTGCCTGAGCGTAGGGATCGTTAGCGGCCTGCTGAGGTGCTGCCTGAGCGGGAGCTTCGGGTATCTGCGCACCGCATGAAGCGCAGAACTTTGTTCCCGGCGCCGAAGGTTTACCGCACTGAGGACAGAAAATCTGATTATCCATACTTTACCTCCATAATGTGTGCATCTCAGCCCTTTTTATTTTTCGGAGCTGCCGATGCAGATCATAGCTTTTGTTCGGAAAAACCGTTGAAAACCGATCATTCCTCATCATCAGTATACAACCTGCAAAAATAAAAGTCAAGGAGAGTTTGGATAAAAACAATTAAATAATTAAATTTTTGTACGTTTGTACAATTATAGGTCACAAAAAATCGCTGTTTAAGTCATTTTTTCAAACGTTTTCCCTCACAGGAGAGACTCTATGCGCAGTGACTGTCTCTTATAGAGATCAGATATAGAGGTGCTAAGATAGGCCGCCTGTGCGGCTATATCATCAGAGCCTGCCGATGCCTGCTCGATAAAGCGGGAAAGCTCAGCGCCTATATCGTCTATATGCTCAGAATTTATCTGCAGGGAGCTTTTGCGTGAAAAGTCGTTCCACAGAGAGCCAAGCTCTGTGAGGAGCCTTTCGGGTACCTTGTCATTCACGGCGGATGCGCTTATCTCGGAGAGCTTCTGTGTGAGTTCCTCGCTGTCCTTTTCAAGACTCCCGAGACAGAACACCGAAAGCCCCGTTATCATAATAAGTATGAAAATACTGATAAACAGCCGTTTCATTGAGTTTCCTCCTTTTCTATGATGTTCACTATGCCGTCGGGATCGGCGGTGCAGATATAAATGGTATTGATATCCGTTCCCTTGTCTGAAAGCTCCTGCGATACAGACGCTCGGCTGAGACCTACCGCCTGAAGGGCGCTGTCGATAAAGGTGCCGTTTTCTATCACCATCATCGGCGGATCCTTATCCTTTTCGCCTTTAAGGTCAAGGTCTTTGTTGGTGACGGGTCTGTTCGCAAATTTCTGATATACTGAGAGACTTCCGTTTGTTTCTACTACTGCGAGCTGCACCTCGTCTATATCGAATATGCCCATAGCCCTGAGAGATTCCAGCAGGTCATCAGCGGAATATCTCAGCCTGAGAAGCTCCTTCTGGTGTATTTTTCCGTTAGTGATAACGATCTTTGATGAGCCGCATACCAGCCGCCTGATGCCTCTGAACCTCAGCGATGCATAAGACATTATAACGTCAAGGCAGATGAGCGTGAAAATAGGTATTATCCCTATTATCATCGGAATGGCAGGATCCTCGACGGGCAGTGACGCTATATTTGACAGCAGCACCGCAGTGACGAGCTCTGACGGCTGAAGCTCACCGATCTGTCTTTTGCCCATTAGCCTTATGCCCAGTATCAGTGCAGCGTAGAGTATGACAGCGCGGATAAAAACGATCAGCATTTTGATTCACCTCGCATATATTGTTTGCTCTGATCGCCTGAATATTCTGAGCGGCACTGCAAAAAATAATCGGGAAACTAAAACGAACGGAGAAACAAAATGGAGAAAAACGATATAACGCTGTCATTGCAGGAAACTTTATCAGGGCTTATCAAGGCGATGTCAGGCACGGCGGAGCTGAATATTACAAAGGGCGTCATCTGTGGAACGCCGCTTGCGGCAGTGTCTTTAGAGGGTATGGTCTCGGCGGAGCAGCTGGGCGAGCTTGTGTTAAGGCCGCTGAGCGAGCTGTCTGCTGCCGGCCTTGATGCAAAGATCCACGTTCTCGACCATATAACAGAGAATATGCTCCTCACCGCCGACAGGCAGAAGGTGTTCAGCTTTGATACTGCCGCAGAATTTTTGTTTTCGGGCTTTGCCGTGCTGTTCGCGCAGGGCAGGTGCTATGGCTGCGCACTGGGGCTGCAGGGGTTTGAAAAAAGGCCGGTATCCTCAGCTGAGTCAGAGCCTACACTGATGTGTTCGCAGGAGAGCTTCACTGAGACTGTGAGAGTAAATATGGCGCTGGTGAGAAGACGGCTCAAGAGCAAAAAGCTGAAAATGGAGCTTCTGAAAGCCGGAGAGCGTTCTGATACGGACGTGTGCCTTATGTATATGACTGACAGAGCGCCCGGGGATATCATCGTGAGGATAAAGAGGGAGCTATCTGAGCTGGAGCTTGATACCCTGCTTACTGTGGGGGCGCTGCAGCCGTTTATCGATGACAGCTATCAGTCGTCGGTGTTCACGGCGGTCGCAGTGAGTGAAAGGCCTGACCTGATATGCTCACGGCTTAATGAGGGCAGGGTCTGCGTGCTTATCGACGGCGTACCCTTTGCGATGATAGTGCCCTCTCTTTTTGCGGAAAACTTCTCCACTATGGACGATTATTCATCGAAGCCGTTTTACAGCGCGTTTATCCGCTGGGTAAGGTATCTGAGCTTTTTTCTGTCGGTGGCTTTCCCGGGGCTTTATGTAGCGCTTGCCGATTTTCACCCCGAGGTGTTCACTCTCAAGCTTTTGCTCAACCTCTCCGTCGCTGAGGAGGCAACGCCTTATCCCCTTGTCGCCGAGGTGATAATGCTTATGATATTTTTTGAGATAATGAGAGAGGCAGGGCTCAGGCTGCCCAAGTCAGTCGGGAGCGCTGTCTCGATAGTGGGTGGGCTGATAATAGGTGATGCAGCGGTGAAAAGCGGTATTGTTTCGGCGCCGCTGCTGATAGTTGTGGGTATAACGGCTACGGCCTCATTCGTCACTCCGCCGATAGAGCAGCCTGTCGCGGTGCTGAGACTGATATTTATAATAGCGGGCGGCTGTGCAGGGCTTTACGGGCTGGCGGTGTGCTTTACGGTGCTCACGGCAAATATCTGCGCGATGAATGATTTTTCGGTATCCTATATGTCGCCTGCGGCGCCGCTTGATGCTTCTGCACTGAAAGATATGATATACCGCAAGACCTACCGCGAATATGAAAAGGCTCACACCAAGCTTTCGGATATAAGGGAGGGAGACAATGAATAAGATAAGTCAGCTGCAGCTGTTTGCAGTTATGCTCTGCGGCCATGCGTTTTCACTGATGACGTTTTTTCCGTATACGTTCGATAACCCCACGGAGTATATGATAGGGGTGCTGATATCGACCGCGATAGAGGTGCTGCTGGCGGTGCCTGCCGTTATCATATATAAGCGCTTCTCGGGGCTTGACCCTTGCTCACTGGCCGGTGAGAGCTCAAAGGGGCTGAGGACAGCGGCCGGCATATTTTATACACTAACGTTTTTTTATTTTGCTTACCGGGTCACGGGCAATTTTGTTTATTTCCTTGATTCGGTGCTCTCAGGCTATTTCCCGAGAGCGCTGGTGGTGGTAAGCGTCTGTGCGGCGGCAGTTTATCTGGGGCTTATGAAGGCTTCCGTCATCGGAAAAACATCGGGGATAATGCTTGCGCTTTTTGCACTGTTCACTGTGCTGGTGATCGCAAGCTCGTTTTCAAAGACGGAGTCGGACTTTCTGAGCTTTCATCTTGCATCGGAGAATATAACCCACGGGATAAGCGAAGCTGTGAGGTGTGAGCTTCTGAGAAATCTGGATATGGTGTTTTTGCTCTTCTTTCTGCCGAAGCTGAGGGGAAGTCCTGTCAGGGTGAGCGCTCTGTATCTGGGAGTGAAGCTTGTGATGGTCGAGCTCTCGGTCGGCTTTGTAACGGTGATGCTCGGTGACTTTGCGATGACTTCAAAGCTGCCGTTCTCATCAATGGCGTCGTATTCAACATCTTCAATGATAGAGCGCTTTGATGCAGCGTTTATGGCTGTGTGGGTGATACTGGCGATAGTGCGGCTGGGTGCGGTGCTGCATTGCAGCGCTGACTGCATAAAGGCAGTCTTCCCGAAGGCGGACAGGACGCTCAGCGTTATAATAAGTGCTGCGATACCTGCGGCAGCAGCGGTGTATAAGCTGACGGCTTATGATTGGGAAAGCACGGCCTATGATATGAGCGGCTGGCTGCTGACGGTGACGGCTATGCTGTTCGTGCCGCTTGTCATAGCTGCGTTCGTGCTGCTCAGGGAAAGGAGAGAGGCTGATGTCAGGGGTGCGTAATAGGGCAGTGAGGATAGGGAAGCTTGGCAGAAAATATGTGCTGCTGGTGCTGGCCGCGGCACTTGTGTTCTCTTCATTTTCAGACGACCACAACATTGACAGCAGACTGCTCGTTCACGCCATAGGGATAGACAGTGCGCAGGACGGCTATGATGTTTCGTTTCAGGTGTTCAGATCAACGGGCTCCGGATCCGATATCCCGATAGATATAAGTATGTCAAACGTTCAGCTGATAAAGGTGCGCGCCAGAACAGTGACAGAGGCTGTTGAAAAATGCAGCTCCGAGCTCGGGAGAGAGGCCTTTCTCGGGCACCTGCAGGTGATATGCTTCGGCAGCGGAACTGATCTTTCTGACCCTGAGGAGCTTTTCTCGTTCGCGGTGAAGGATAAGAGCGTTTACCTCGGAGTAGAGCTATGTCAGGCGGAAAACATGGCGGAGGACATAATAATGAAGGAGATAAAGCGCGGAACCATGTCCTCGGAAAACTTAGTTAAGGCGTTGAAAGAAAACGCTCAGAAAGGGAGAACGACGCAATGCACGCTTTTGACCTTTCTTTCCTGCATAGATTCTCCGAACTACACGGCTATGCCCGTCATCAGCATAAGCGAGCAGGGCGAGGGCGACAATAAAGAGCCGGTGATAAATATAACAGGCACGGCGCTTATATCAGAGGGGAAGACCTTGCCTCAAAAGCTCAGTGCGGGGCAGGCATACGGGCTGACCCTGCTGAGGGGCAAGGCTGAGCGCTTCAATACCGTGATAGAGAAGGACGGACGAAGCTATGATGTAAGGTTTGAAAACGCCTCGTCAAAGTGCAGGCTGGCGCTTGAAAATGGAAAGCTCTTCTACCGCGCCGATATCACCCTGACAGCGGCATTGTCACTGGATATAAAAAAACACTCGGGCATTACTGAGCGCGAGCTTGAAGACTATATTGAAAAGCTTGTCCTTGAAGCGTGGGACAGCTCTGAGGGAGAGGGCTGCGACGCTGTGGGTGTGTGGAAATATCTGCGGCAGAGGTACCCTGAGGTATATCTTGAAAACAGGGAAGACCTTGCGCCGCTTATCAAGGGCGTCACGCCGGAGATAAGTGTCAGCTGCGAGATAGAATAAGTATTCCGCCCGATGCTTAGTGCTTGCTATAATGAGCTTCACGCCCGATTTGGGGGCTTTCCGGTCGGTGCTCGCCGCACGGCTGGGCGCACGCCATTCTGAGCGTGGACTATTACTTTTGTTTCCGCTGATTTTCAAAAGTGCAGGATATTATA
>ODAI013864774.1_pt1 | contig 38176 bp, 35 predicted proteins | sample 1539321 | NCBI WGS metagenome assembly ODAI01 (sample SAMN02144231, study PRJEB22623) | gut metagenome | biome: sheep rumen | host: Ovis aries | place: New Zealand
AGCATGTGAAGAAATATTATAAAACTTTAAAAGGATTTTTATCAAGATTTAACTTAAAATTAAAGCGATGGGATGAGAGAAATGCGATTTACTAAAATGATGTGAAAATACCCACACATCTTGACACCACCAAAAATATTTTCAAATAAATTTTTAACAAATAAAGAACAAAAGATTATTCATATGTTAATTTCAGAAACAAAAAAGAAAGATATGGAAAAGAAAGGATATCGCTTTGCAGGAAATCATTTGCATAGCGGTAACAAGATATGCCATTGGACTAGAAAAAGTATTGTGGATGATGGTGTTTGTTATAAGGAAGAATTCTATGGAATAAAAAGTCACAGATGTCTTCAGATGTCACCTGCAATACCTTACTGTCAACATAAATGTTTGTTCTGCTGGAGAGATACAGAGATTACAAAGACATCATGGGACAGTGATGACTATGATGATCCAAAGACAATTATTGAAGATTGCATAGCAAACCAAAAACAGCTGCTGTGTGGATTCTTCGGTAATGAAAATGCCAATCCCCAAAAACTGGAGGAATGCCTAAGGCCGAATAATGCCGCAATAAGCCTGGCGGGTGAACCACTGTTATACCCGGAGATTAATCAACTGTTAAGGGAATTTGAAAAACAGGACTTCACCACATTTCTCGTATCCAATGGTGAAAGACCGGACTTGCTAAAGAAACTTGAAGATGAGGAGCCAACACAACTATACCTTTCACTGGATGCACCGAATAAGGATGTTTACAAAAAGGTATGTCTTCCACAGGTAGAAAATGGTTGGGAAAAACTAAATGAAAGCCTTGAACTATTAAGCACCCTCGACACGAGAAAAGTCCTTAGAATAACATCAGTAAATGAATTAAACATGTTGAATACTGATGAATATGCAAAGATTATTGATAAAACGGACATCGACTATGTGGAGATAAAAGCTTATATGTTTGTGGGAGATTCCAGAAACAGATTAAAATGGGAGAATATGCCTACGACCCAACAGTTACATGAATTCGCATATGACGTGGCAGATAAATCAGGTCTTGACGTTATAAATGAAGTTGAAAAAAGTAGGGTGTTATTACTTGGAGACAAATTACCCAAAAAGTATAATAATTAGAATGGGACTTATTATAGTAGAGGTGATAAAATGAGTGGAAAAATTATTGGTATAGTAATACTGGTAATTGTTGCATTCGGATTATTTGTACCATTAGGTTCATCAGGCAGCAATGGAGACAGTTCCATCGCAGTAACATATGGTGAAACAACTTATAATAATCATGAATACAAACAGATGGTAGATGAATATTTTGAAAAAAATGGAAACGTTAATTTAAATGATACCGATGAAAAGGTTATCACGTCAAACGATGTTAACAGGATATCATCAGGTATAAGTCAAAGAACATATAATTCAAATCAGATATTCTCATGTGCAATGGTTGACTTGAATGGTAATAATAATATAAAAATAGACGTTGATCCTAAGATTACTACTGTAACGCCTAGCATGTACAAATCTGCTCTTGACTCTGCAGGAATTAAAAAGGGTCATGTGGTTGTTACCAGTCCTGTTACCGCTACCGGAGAGTCTGCACTTGCAGGTATCATGAAGGCATATGAAACAGCAACAGGTCAACTTATCCCTGAAGAAGTAAAGAATGCTGCAAACAATGAGATTTACACACAAAGTGAAGTGGTAAATAATACCAATCTAAGTGCTGATGATGTTGCACAATTAGTTGATGAAGCAAAAGAGGAAGTTGCAAAGGAAAACACCACTGATAAACAGACAATTATCAATATTGTAAATAATATTGCAAGCAACAATAACATTCAGATAGCCGGTGATGATATCAACAATTTAGCTGACAGTATCCAACAAACACAGTCAGTTCAAGATCAAGAAAGCCAATATCAAAGTCAAGTGTCCAATTACGTTAACAGTGAAAATGCACATAATCTATTTGATATGATTTGGAGAAGAATTCAATCATTTTTAGATACGAATTTACCTCAAAAGTAATATCTTCTTTTCCATAACTTTTTTTTAAAAACTTTTTTTTATTTTAAGATATATCAAAATTCTAGTGAAAAATATTTTTCATTTTGAAGAGGAATTCTCATCAAACTAAATAGAGGGTTAGTAAAATATTAAGTTATAAATTTTTAGTACTAAGTTAGATGTTAATAGTTATAAGTTATAAGTTATTAGGTAATAGTTAGATGTTGTTAAGTATTAAGTATAAGTTAAAAGATAATAGTTATAATTAAAAAGATATAAGTAAAAAGAAATAAGTAAAAAGTTATTATTTAAGAAAGAAATAAAGGTAAAAGTAATAAGTAGTAAGGTATAAGTTAGTAAGGTATAATGTAGTAGGAAAAATGAAAATAAAAAGGAGAATAACGTGATTAAAAATTTATAACAAGAATAAAATGGGTTATCAAAATCAAAAAAATAATTAATAAAAAAAAAGTATTCATAGAATGTATGACTCTATGAATTTAATAGGGATACAGCCTTTTTAGCTGCTTTTTCCATTGATGTTTCGAATGAAATGCCGTTATCCCTGAGGATTTGCTGGCCTTCTTTTTCATTGGTACCGGTCAAACGTGTTACTATAGGAACCTTGTTTCCATATTCCTTGGCTATGTTGACGACAGCATTTGCCACATCATCCGCACGTGTAATTCCACCAAGTACGTTTAAGAAGATAACCTGAACATTTGGATTTTTAAGTACCAATTCGATGGCATGTGTAATACTTTCTTCAGATGCTCCTCCACCAACGTCTAAAAATGTAGCAGGTTTAGCTCCGTAATATTCAATTAAATCCATACCTGTTAAGGTTAATCCTGCACCATTTCCTATAACTGCAATATTACCGTCAAGTTTTACATATGCAAATTCATTATCTTTGAATTCATCCATTTCCTTGAGTTTTGTATGTCTGAAGAATGCATCATCATCTATTGCCATTTTTGCATCTGCGGCGATGAAACCGTTTTCAGTTTTTATTAATGGGTTTATTTCAGCTACTGTAGCATCATATTCCTGGAATGCCTGATATAACTTCCATATTAAATTACCTATGGCAGATATTTCACTGGTATCCACACCCATTTCCAGTGCCACGTTTCTTGCCTGATATGGCATGAATTCCTCTAGTGGTTCAACGTATTTCTTGACGATTTTTTCAGGAGTTTCCTTTGCTACCTGTTCAATATCCATTCCACCAGCAGTACTTGCCATGATTAATGGTTTTTTAGCGTCACGATCGAGGATAATAGTAAGGTAGTATTCGCTTATGGTACCTTCTACTTTTTCTTCAATTAATACTTTGGATACTTTTTCTCCTTTAATTGTCTTTTTGAACAATTCTTTTGTTTTTTCTTTTGCTTCTTCAGGAGTATCTGCAAATAAGATTCCACCAGCTTTTCCACGTCCACCACTGAGTACCTGGGATTTTACTGCAACTGGTTTTCCAATCATTTGTGCTCTTTCATATGCTTCTTCAGGAGTGTTTGCAAGATAACTTTCTGGAACTTTTATATTGCATAATCTGAAGATATTCTTTGCAACGTATTCATGTATATTCATTATTTCACCATGAGATTTTATTTATGTTATATACTAATAATTATTATATAATTCAATCATTATATACTTCCACTATTAGTTTACTTTTTTAACTACATCCATTCCTAATTCGAATGCCTTGATATTTTTTTCTTCAGTACCTGGTGGTACACTTTCAAGTATTGCTTTACGTGCTGATTCTTCGGTTATTAATCCAGTTGCCTTTACGAATGAACCAAGCATTACTATATTTGCAACTATCTTTAAGCCTAATGTATCCTGTGCCTGTTTTGTTGCATCGGATGTGTAGTATTTGAAATTCTTTTTATTGATTATATCTATTATCTCACTTTCATCTACAAGGTCCGGATCTGTTATTAATATTGCGCCGTCCTTTACGTCGTCCACATATTTTAAAAATGCTTCATGACTCATGGCAACAAATATTTCCGGTGCATCAACTTTAGGATAATCGATTTCCTCATCGCTTAAGACAACTTCTGTACGTGATGCTCCACCTCTAGCTTCCGGACCATAAGATTGGGTTTGAACGGCATATTTATGATCGTATAATGATGCTGCCTTTGCTATGATAATACCACACATCAATATTCCCTGACCACCAAATCCACCGATACGTATTTCTGTTCTCATAGTTAATCACCCATATATGCTTTGTTGATATTGTCATCCGGTGTAACGTCAGAGTTTTGTGCTATTACTTCATCTATGGATTCGATAAATTCAGCCCTAGGCTTATTGACGTATACTCCTGTAATGATTTTACCGACTAACTGTTCATCAGTCATGTCTTCTGCCTGTTCTAGAGTAATTGTATTTTCCTTAAACCATTCAATCATTGAAATAGGTGTTTTGAGTTTATTTTTACGTCCATAATATGTTGGACATTGTGCAATTACTTCTATGAATGAAAAACCCTTATTTGCAAGTCCTTCCTTAATGGCATTGGACACTTGTATTGGTTGTGCAACAGTATATTTTGCTACATATGATGCTCCTGCAGCTTTTGCTACTTCTGCTATATTGAATGGTTTGTCCTTTGATCCGTATGGAGCTGTTGTAGCATAACTACCCTCAGGACTTGTTGGACTTATCTGACCACCGGTCATACCGTAGATGTCATTATTTACACATATTACGGTCAAGTCGATATTTCTACGGGCAGCATGTATCAGGTGATTTCCACCGATTGACGTAGCATCTCCATCACCAGTCACGACTATTACATCCTGTTTTGAATTAGCCATTTTAAGTCCTGTAGCAAATGCTATGGCACGTCCGTGTGTGGTATGTAATGAGTCACATTTTACATATCCAGGGATTCTTGAAGAACAACCGATACCTGATACCATACTGATGTTTTCAAAGTCTACATCGGACATTTCGATTGCATTGAATAACGTGTTGAATATTATTCCATTTCCACAACCTGGACAAAACAGATGAGGTAATCTTTCAGGTCGTAGATATTTGATAAATTTATGAGGATGTTCATTTTCTATCAATTTTATTCCTCCATTATTTTATCTAAAATTTCATCTGGTGTAATGAGTGCTCCACCTATTTTAGATACTAATTCTACTTTAGCATTTTTACCAAGTACTCTGTCAACTTCCAAATATACTTGTCCTAAGTTTAATTCAGGAACTATTATTCTTTTAGCATTTTTTGTATATTCAAGGAGTAATTCCTCTGCAAATGGCCATACCACTCCAAGTTTTATATAACCCACTTTCAATCCATTTTCTCTTGCTTTTTTCACGGCAGTCAATGCGGATCTTGATGGTATTCCATAACTCAATACTATAGTATCTGCGTCTTCTATGAATTTTGTATCAATTTGAGCTATTTTACTGCTGTTTTTTATAATCTTATTACATAACCTTGTGACTAACTTTGAATGTACTTCTGGATCATCGGTACTTGGATAACCTCTTTCGTCATGGGTCAGACCGGTTACGTGTATGTTGAAGCCTGAAGCAAATGAAGGCATTGGTGTCGTACCATCCTCAGGTGCATCATAAGGTAAGTAATTGTCTGTTTTTTCAGGCATTTGTCTTGGTACTATATCGATTTTTTCAGGTATAGTAATCTTTTCCCTCATATGTCCTACAATTTCATCTGCCATTACAAATACTGGGCACCTGTATTCTTCAGCCAAGTTAAATGCTTTGACTGTGAAGTCGAAACATTCCTGTACTGATGAAGGAGCAAGAGAAATAGTTTCATAATCCCCATGGGATCCCCATCTTGTCTGCATCATATCTGCTTGTGCAGAACGTGTTGGTTGACCTGTTGAAGGAGAACCTCTTTGCATGTTTATTATGACTATAGGCGTTTCTGTTATTGCGGCATATCCTATATTTTCCTGCATTAATGAAAATCCCGGACCGCTTGTAGCTGTTACGACCTTTTGTCCACCCCAACTGGCACCTATTATAGCACCTGCAGCTGCTATTTCATCTTCCATCTGTACAAATCTTCCACCTACTGTAGGTAGTTTTTTACTCATAATTTCTGCAATTTCGGTAGATGGTGTAATCGGATAACCTGCAAAGAATCTACAACCTGCAGCTATTGCTCCTAATGCACAAGCTTCATTTCCCTGTACAAATACTTCTTTATCAGCCATACTAATCATCATCCTCTATTAAAATTGCTTGATCAGGACACATTAATGTACATAATTGGCATTTAACACATTTATCTACGTCAAATATTGGTACACGTATTCCTTTATGATTTAAATTTTCAGAAGGTGTGTATACTTTACGTGGACATACTTCCATACATAAATAGCATCCTTTACACAAATCTTCGTTTAAGTATATCATAACATATTACCTTATTATTGATTATTTAAATCTTGATAGAATGTAAAAATAATCATCAAATTTCATATGACCTTTTTACAATCATTTTATTTAATAAAATATAACTTGTATATAATAATAAATCTATTAAAAAGTATTCTGAAATCATATCCCCATAATAACAGGATACTTTCTAATCAAATAAATAATGAATTTGGTTAAACATTACTATCCGAACATTCAAGATTATATAGTTATATATTTATTTTTTTTAGTATAAAAATAGTATGTTTAAATATACAAACAAAAATAGAGAATAAATAAAAATTATATGAAATAAATGCTTGAATAATAAATAATATACAATATATTTGCTTAACTAATAAGCAATACATACAATCATAGCTAAAATTATGATAAAATAAATAAAAAATAATGATGAATTATTATAATTTAGAATCCGTTGAAATGATGATGCTTCCTGAGAAGTATATAATACAAGTAGACTAAGATACAAAAATTATTTTTAAAAGATCAATCAATTAGCAAAAAGAATAATATTTTTCTAAAAAAAAATATATTTTTGAATGGTTAACATATATATCCACTACATAATAATTACAGAAAGAATATACACTTGATTAAATATTAAAAGTTCACTTCATTATATTAATAGTTATACAGAATACATATCAGATAATCAAATTTAACATGAAAATAGAAAAGCAAATTCAATGATTATGGCAGATGCAATCAACCCCCCAATTAAAGATAAAAAAAATGGCAACATCAGACATTTAACATATTCCCAACATCAACTTACCCCTCATCATGCACCACAACATGACAACAGTTGATGAATATCATAAGTATACACATTATGAAAAGTTAGAAAATCTGATATTCCAAGATGACACCAAAAAACATAACTTAAAAATAACCATAATGCTCTTTTAAATTCAGAAAATAAAGTGTTAAAAGTGTTTTTTATAATTTGTTGTATTTTATGTGAAAATCAAAAATCATACATTGAAAAACATACTTTTGAAAAGGATATTTTCAACTTTTCAAATATCTGTTTTTGAAAAACATAAAATTGATCCGAACAAAAATACAAATTCAAAAATCATATATTGAAAATCAAATATTTGTTTTTAAAAATCAAATGTCAAATATTGAAAAGATGAAATCAGTTTTATTACAAATAGTATAAAATAGTATGAAGTATGAAATCAACTTTTGAAAATCAACAATTCAAACAAGAGAGGAAAAAACATAATTTAAAAAACATACAATGTTATTCAAAAAACAAAAAAACATACTTTGAAAAGCAGATTTCATATTTTTAAATCTGGGAAATAATGACTGAATAACCAATGATACAATTAAATTTATATTGTAATAAGTAGATAAGAGATAATAGGATTTGGTAATATGACTGAATATGTACGAAAAACAGTAAAGATTAATGAAGAACTATGGAACAAATTCCAAGAAAAAATAGAAGAAGAATATGGTACAACATATAAGCATACTTCAGAAGAGATTGAAAAGGCCATTGAGAATTATATCACAGAAGATGTTTATGACGTCGAGATTACAAAAACAAAAATCAACAATTTAAAAGATGAAATCAAAAATCTGAAAAAAGAACAATCCACACTAAAGAAAACTTATGACAAACAAAGTAACGATTATGAGAATTTGGAAGAAAAAATAGATTTGCTGACTAAGGAATCTGAAGAAAAAAGCAAGACAATAAATGAACATGAAAAGAAGATTTTAAATCAGGAAAATGAAAACAAAAATCTGAAAGACAAATTAAGCAGATCACAAGAGGATATTGAAAGATTAAAAAAAGACAACAATAAATTGGAAAAGGAAATCGAAACACAGAAGAATACCATCTATAAATTAAACAATGATAATACCACGTTAGAGGAAAAATACAGAAAACAGGTGGATGAGACAAATAAGCAAGTGCAGGAAAATACAAAAATCAAAAACAAAAGAGAACATGCACAGGAAAGACTTAACAAGACACAGGATGAGTTGAACGACACGCTAAAAAGATTGGAAAAATACAGTTATGCCATTGGCCAGGTCCAGCATATGAGTTTTATAGACCGGTTGTTAAACAGACTGCCAGAAGAGATTAAGGAACTTAAAGCGGGAAGTGAAGAGATAAAAAAAGAAAATGATGAAAATTAATCAGTCTTTTATATACATCAAAGGATAATCCAATTCCTGATTATATGATATACACGTAGTAACTACTTCCTCATTTATTTTAGTAGTAATTTCAATATTCAACATATTACCTTCAAGAGAAGTATAGGTTGATACAACAGTAGCCTCTTTAATTAGTTGTTTATCTAATTTAACGACAACATCTATAACTGCTGGTTGTAACATTATACTTTCTTCAATGGCTTTTTCTAGCAAGGGGCACGTATCAAGATTTACAGGGGTTCCTACAAATTGATGATAAAGTGAACCCATACTTATACCACCTTCAAATATCGCTCGTTCTCTGTCAGTTAAATTTTTAAAGTATTTATCCATATTGTTTTCAGAATCATTCATAATTTCACCCAATCCGGTGCATCGTAACTTGGAATTGCAAGAAGCAATGTATCCATATTGTTTATCAGATCTTGTGTTGTTTCACGGGGAACTTCAAGCATTATAATATATTCGCAGTCCAAATCACCTATATTTGCTAATCGTTCATAGTTTGATATTTTCCATCCATAGTCATTTAGGATTATTTTAAGTTGAGATTCATCCAATGTTCCAGAGCTTTTGGCCATTATGACCTGTTCTATATCCACTTTACTGGATTGAGTATAGTTTCTTGTATGTGGATATTGGCTCAGTTCTATGTTACTGTCAACACTTCCTGAATCTTTAGACCTTAGAATAGATACGACAGTGGCTCCACCAACTAATTTTTTGTCATCAGATGAATTTACTGGAATGTTGGCAGTAGTTGTATCATTATCTGTGGATTGATTGGAAGAGTCATTGGAAGTGGACAGTTGACTGTCCATGTTATTGTCTTGTGTTTGCAGGTTAGTAATTTCCTTATTTGTATTGTATATGTCAACGCTGTCTCCGGTTTTTAACAGCCCACTTGCAGCCTGTCGTCTGTTTAAGCTTAAAGGTATGATAACTGTATCAGGCATAGATATGGACGTTTTTGATAAGGATTCCACATCCAATGTATTCAGGTATTTGTTTGCATCGTTTTGACTTAGTATATTACTGGTATTATCCGTGTTGACTTGAACACGATTGTATTTATCCTTCTGGGATTTGATTTGTTCCTTTAGATTATTTTTTAGTATGGGGGATGCCCAGGCATAAACGTCGATATTATCCACTTCTTCAACAGATGAGGCTGAATCAATTTTTGACAGTATCGCCTGCTTATTGGCATCATGTGATAGTGATGCATTAAGAAGCTGATTTACCTGGTTAATCTTAACGTTTTTGTGGTCCTGTAACTCCTGCATTTGTGGCTGAAATACAAGTAGATAATAACCCAACGTGATAATCAAGAAAATAATCAGGAGTATGACTATTAAACCAACGTTAAACTCTTTATCCAAAGTTTTTTTGTCGGCATCATATTCATTATTCTTTTCCAAAATGTTTGTTTTTTCTTCATTTAAGAAGTTTAATCGTTGATATATGTTTTTGTTATGTTTTAATATTTTATTTAAACGTTTCATAATTTAAAAAAAAATTACAATAAAAAAAAAGTATTTTATCGTTTATTTAGACTATTGTTGAAATCTGAAATATTTTGGACCTTATCTTTTAGATTTCTATTGTCATATACTGAAATTACAATTATTCCAATTATATACAATATTCCCAGTATCAATATAAGATATGCAGGAATCCTATAGAGCATATTATTTATAAACGGAACTGCAGCCATTATCATGAGAATCGCTACAATCACTATCAATGGAATTTCCTTAATTTTAGGATATTCAATATCGGTTACCATTAATATTGAGATTAATACCATTACTATAAACAATAATATTGGATTATAATAAGATAACATGAAAGCTCCTAACATGAAAGCGGTTACAGGAATAGGTAATCCTATAAATGTTGTTGTAGGAGCATCGGTATAAGCAGTTATCGTATTGTATCTGCTTAATCTTAATATTCCGCATATTATTACCAGCGCTGATGCAATTAACATATATAACTGACCGGTTAACATGTATAATATTACGGCAGGCGCCACTCCAAAGGAAACTATATCAGATAAGGAATCAATTGTTTCACCAAATACGACATGTTCCATATTGTCGTTATTGAATAACCTGGCTAATGTTCCGTCCATCGCATCGAATATCACTGCCAAAAACAGTAGTTGTGCAGATAGTACAATGTTGTTTTGTAGAATTGCAATTATAGAGAAAAATCCACACAAACCGTTTGCTAATGATGCAATATCAGCCAAGGTTATTATTTTTAATATGTTTGTTTCCATATTTGAACTCCCTTTTTTTTAATTAATATATATCTATGTATTACTTAAAAGATATAATTAATTATTTTTTGCATTTAATTATTTTCAACAAACACTGTTGTTTTCAGTCAAACTAAATGATAAAAATACCCATAATTAAACATTGTAGATATTATAATATAAATATATGCACAATACTATAAAAATATAGAAATTGTTTAATTATAATTATTTGAAAAAATAGAAAAAATAATATAAAAATGGGAAATTAGAAACATGTCAGACGATGAAAAAAAATATGTTTTAGGCATAGATGAAGCAGGACGAGGATCAGTACTTGGTCCATTGGTAATAGGCGGCGTATTGATGCCTGAAGACAAGTTACGTTTTTTAGAAAGGATAGGAGTTAAGGATTCCAAAAGATTAAGCAGCAAGAAAAGAAGCGTTCTGTCAAGAAAAATAAAGAAGATAACACAAACATACACCAACATCATAACGGCCGAAGAGATTGATAAACAAAGAAACGATGGAACAAACCTGAATCAAATAGAAACAAATGCGATGATGGAAATAATAACACAAGCAAATCCAGATAAATGCTTTATAGATTGTATAGACGTGGATGAAAAGAGATTCCATGACAACATACAGAACAAGTATCCCAATATGGAAATTACTACAAGACATAAAGCAGACGACCTATTCAATATAGTATCGGCAGCATCAATAATAGCCAAAGTGGAAAGAGACAAGCAGATGGCGATACTACGCAAACAATACGGTGATATAGGCTCAGGTTATCCTAGCGATAAATATACAATCAACTACCTGGAAAGTCTAAACAAAGAATTTCCTCCAATAGTTAGACAAACATGGAATACCGTGATAAAAATAAAAGAGAAATAATCAGACAAAAAACTGTAAATTAATATATTATAAGTATTAAATATAATTATTATTAATAAAGTAAGTAATTTGAAGTTAATTACAGTTGACTCAAGGAGTTATAAAAAATGGATTTTTTAGGAATAATCATTTCAACATTTAATGACTTAGTATCCATGTTTCAGAGTGGGGGAATAATCACATACATCCTGACAATCATAGGATTATATGGACTATTTCTCGCAATCGAAAAAATAATCTATTTAAAAAGAGCTTCAAAAATTGATTTATCCGAAATAATGATAATAGTAAATGAATCCATGGCACATGGTGGTTCACTAGAAGCATTAAGAGCTATCGGAAACTTCAAGACACCAATCTCAAGAATCATATCAGAAGCACTTAAGATTGGTTATAGAAGCAAATCAGAAGTAGAAGACAACATGGAACAGGTATTTATCGTTGAAATGAGTAAAATGATGAAAGGTCTTTCATCTTTACAGACAATCATAGAAGTTGCTCCTTTATTAGGATTAATAGGTACCGTAATAGGAATGTGGTATACCTTTAAACAACTGGGTGTTAACAGCGATATTACTTTAATGTCAAACGGTATCTACATATCCATTATTACAACAATATTCGGATTAGCCGTAGCAATTGTCCTATTGCCATTTTATACATATATCAAAAGTTTAATTGAAGTACAATTGGACAACATTGAAATTGCTAAGAAAATGAGTAATTGGAGATATGCAGAAATGAAAATCTGGGTAGAATCAGACAAGGAAGAAGTAATTGAAGCACTTCAAGAAGCACCGGGTATCATTAAAGTAAGAGAAATAGATGAAGAACAAGCAAATCTATTAATAGACATAAAACCGAACATGTTGGAAAAAGGTATCAAGACCATCATACGTGAAAGAACAGATGCATCTAACAGAATTGTTGAAAGTAAACTAAGACAATAGAGGCGAGTATTAATGACTATAGATACTAAAAGGTTTAAAAATAAGATAGACCAAAAGACACCTAACATTAATCTTGTACCGTTATTAGATGTGATTTTTACAATAATGATATTCCTCCTGGTAATGCTTAGTCAACAGCCATCTGTGGATCAGAATTATACACCCGAACAGATATCTGCAAAGCCGACAAGCCAGTCAGGTACGTCGGAGTATTATCTGATGCCACTAAACGGGCTTCACAAAGTTACTGTAAATGGTGTTGACAAATCAGAATATATCAGAAGTGGTGCAATAGCAGTACATACAAGAGTAATGGATGAAGGTCAAATAGTAATGGATTCAAAAACCGGATCGATAACGATAACATCGCCTGCAGAACTAGAAGAGGTAGCTGTGCGGGCACCATCTACATCATAGTAGATATACAATTAAGGAGTTGATTAGATATGTATCTTGGAAGAATTATATCAATTGGAAGTAATGAAAACGGAACTTATGCATCTTACCGTGTATCAAGCAGATCATTTCCAAATCGTAAATCAGTAGTTAATGATAACAAAGTAGCAATTGTACCTACAGAAGGTTCAGAAGGAGACATTTATAAAAATCCATATATCAGCTACAACTGTATTGACATCGTTGATGATGTGTGTGTAATTACAAACGGTTCACATACAGACATCATTGCAGGTAAAATCAGGGAAGGCATGAACCTTAGGGATAGTGTTGCATTAAGCCTATTGGCTATGGATTATGAAAAGGATGACTACAACACCCCACGTATAGGTGCAGCTATCAATAAGGATGGAAACGGATTTATCGGTATCGTAACAGACAGCAGCCTTGAAGTTATAAAGGTAAACCCTAATGAAGCATATTACGTTTCCACATATGAACACAACTCACCAAGAAGCGTAGAATACGAAGCAGAGAATGCACAAGAAGCATGTGACTACATATTTGGAGAAGGTGCATTCAGCGAATTTACAAATCCTGTAACCAGTTGTGCAGCATTTATCAAAGATGATGACTGGGAAATAGCCTTTAAAAACCCAGTAGAATAAATAACCCCCTCCTCTTAACATATTTTTTAGATAACGACTTTTTACATGAATTTAATATTATAGTGATACTATGAGTATAGAGTTAATAGGAATAAAGAATTTTCCATTAATAGAAGAAAATGACAATTTATCTGAAATCATATATGACTGCTTAAAAGATAATGACATCAAACTACAAGATAATGATGTGTTGGTACTTGCAGAAACAGTTGTTAGTAAGGCCGAAGGAAATATCATAAAGGTTGATGATGTTGAAGTAACAGAAGAAGCCGAAAAAATGTCAAAAGTGAGCAAAAAGGATGCCAGATTATGTCAGATAATCCTGGACAACTCAAATGATGTCTTAAGATGTCAGGAAGGATTGATAATTACCGAATCAAAACATGGCTTCGTATGTGCAAATAGCGGTATTGACAACAGCAACTGTAGGGAAGGTTATGTGACGCCCCTTCCGATTAATCCGGACAAATCTGCAAGGATTATCAAGGAGTATCTTGATGAGAAGTGTGGCTGTGATGTAGCGGTCATCATATCCGATACTCAGGGACGTGCATGGCGTGTGGGAGCCATAGGCGTTGCCGTGGGAATAAGTGGTATACATCCATGCAGTGACTTCAGAGGATGCTATGACCTGTATAATCAGGAGCTGCAAAGTACGATTGAGGCCACCGGTGATGAATTGGCATCTGCTGCAAGTCTTCTTATGGGACAAAGTGATAGTGGAATATGTCTGGTGCTCATCAGAGGATATGATTCATCATTTTCAAAGTGTTCTATTGATGAATCCGCGATTGATGAGATTATCAGAGAAAAAAGTATGGATGCATTCAGGTAGATTGTCATGATTTGTGTATTATCCGGAGGAACAGGTACGCCAAAGCTGCTTCAAGGACTGAAAGAGGTAATTAAGCCTGAAGAGTTAACCGTTATTGTAAATACATTGGAAAATAATTATTTCAGTGGTGTTTATGTATCTGCCGACATCGACAGTGTCATGTATACTTTAGCTGATTTGATAAATGAGGATGTATGGTATGGCAGACGTGATGATACATTCCATACACACCAAACGCTTAAAGAATTAGGTTTTGAAGAAGAACTTCGATTAGGTGACAAGGACCGTGCATTAAAAATACAGAAGACCATGCTTCTTAATGAATACTCACTCGAAGAAGCGGTTAAAATACAATGTGAAAAGTTAGGGATAAAAAGCCAGGTACTTCCAATGAGTAACCAGGACAGTGATGTGAAAATACATACAACACAGGGTGTTATGACATTTCATGAATTCCTAATAAAGCATAAGGCCGAACCGGAAGTGGAAGACATAACCTATAACACGACTGAAGCATCAAGTAACGTTATAGAAAGTATAGAAAATGCCGATCAGGTAATCATAGGACCTTCAAATCCTATAACATCAATAAACCCCATCATATCAATGGAAGGGGTTAAAGATGCTCTTAAAAAAACTTATGTTACAAGCATTTCACCCCTTGTAGGTGAAAATGCTATAAGTGGTCCTGCAGCAAAATTCATGAAAGCAAAAAATATGGAGATAAACTGCAGGGCAGTTGCAAATTTTTATAAAGAATTCCTTGACCATTACATAATAAATACTAATGATGAAAAATATAAAGATAGTATAGAAGAATTTATACCAAAAGTTTCAATAGAGAATATAATATTTAAAAACATGAACGATAAAATAAATTTAAGTAGAAAGATTATTGAAAAAGTATAAATTATGGGATTAAAAATAATTTTTTACGTGATGAAATGATACAGATAACCTTAATTCAAATAGATAATTACGGACCTTGGACTGTGACTCCAGGTCCACGATTTGAACCGGATTTACAGACTTTACAATCCAGATTATATGGTGATTTGGAACGTGAATTTGGTTCTCATGATGCAATAGTTTTCTTTAACAGATTTGATAATTTAATTGCGATAAGTAATGGAATGGATTATCAGGATCATAAAAGAATTCAGGATTCAATAAGAAACAGATACCCAATAACAATTAGTATGGGTGTGGGTTGTGCTAAAACAGCTTATGAAGCACAGGAAATCGCTACCAAAATGATTCAAAAAGGCGGAGGAGCACAATCAGCTGATAGATGTGAAGTATTGAACATAGACTCCTTGGCCACTGAAGAGGATAGTCTTGTACAAATTGCACATATCGACATCAATGACATAACAAACACTCTCACGGATGTTGAAAGTGCATATGATACTTCACTCAACGTTTATAACGTATTGTATGAACTGATGCTTGAACTTAAAGAGGAAAATGCATTATGCTTCTTTATAGGTGGAGACAATTATATGGCCCCATCCAATAACATAAGTCCTGATAAGCTAAGAGAACTACTTAAGAAAGTCGATGAAAAAACCAAGGTAGAGCTTAAAGCAGGAATAGGTTTGGCAAAAACTCCTGGTAGAGCCGCAGATTTAGCGGATATAGGATTGGAAGATATAAGAGCAGATAAAACAAGTGATTCAGTACTGCTTTTAAGTGATCTGGATAACTAAACTGTATGAATAAAGATAAAAGTCCAACCAGTATAAAGGAAAAATCAATTTTTTATAATGGGATTTAGGACTGATTAAACATCAAATCTAATTAACCTCCACTCAAATATTTTTTTATATAATTTTATTAAATTACATATTTATCCCATTACATATTAATGTATATTGATATATTGTTGGTGAAATATAATGAATGTATTATCTGCAATGGCAGGAATTAATGATGGTGAATTCTGTAAGAAATTCACAGAACAAAACGTGGACATCTTAACGTTAGGTGGATACAATATCGACCTGGACACATTTAAGGCAGGCCTGGAAAACTCAGTAAAAGATAGACAGGAATTCATAACATGCCCTCATCACTTATCAGAGGACATTGATGAACAGATAAATATCATAAAAGAATATAACCCAAAATGGAAGGGAAAAATATCTGCAAACCTCAGGGCAGTGAGTGCTGATTCATTCAAGGCAATCTACAAAAATACCCAATTGGATATAGCAGAGATAAACGCCCATTGTAGACAACCTGCTACACAGGAAGTGGGTGCAGGTCAAGCACTTCTGAAAAATGAGAAGACCCTTCTTGAAATGATAGAAGCCCTATGTGAAAATACAAAATTTGATATCAGTGTAAAAGTAAGGGCAAACGTAGAAGGTGTAGATACATTAAAGGTAGTTGAAGCCATAGAAAGTTATCCAGTAAAGTATTTGCATGTAGATGCATATAACCCCGGAATCGATGAACCTGATTATGATATAATAAACAAAATAGCATCCGTAACCAATATGCACTTGATAGCAAACAACAGTGTTACAAGCCGCGAAGTATACGATAAGATGTTAGAATGCGGAGCAGATAGCGTCTCAGTTGCCCGTGCAGCATTGGATGGAGACATTACACATATATTTCAATAAGTATAATATTGATATTTGACAAATATAAATAATTAATAAAAAAAAGAACATGGACGATATATAAGGAGTGATAGAAATGGGATGGGATGATGCACCAGCTCATGTATGTAGAGGAGGAGATGCCCGTGGATTAGCATTCTGTTGTCCACCCGTAAAACCATGTCCTGTACACATGAAAATAGAGGAAATAGGATTAAGTCCACAGGAATTTATTAAAATAAAAGAAGACTTTGCTAAAAAAACAAAACTTAAATATGGGGCAAGCACCTGTTTTGGTTCATTCGTATGGTGCTGTAAAGCATCAAAGCCATGTCCACTAAGAGATATGGAATTACAGGCAAATGGAATCAGTCATGATGAATACATGACTCTTAAAAAACAGTTAGCAGATGAAATATTAAAAAATTCCAACGTTAATAAAACAGAATATACCGATGCGGACATCCAATCACTAGCCGATACATTCAACATATCCTTTGATGAGGCAAAAAGTGAACTGGAAGCATCAGGTAACGACTTAAAAACTACTATAAGAAATCTTAGAATGAAAACATTATAATTTTTCATTCACATACTAATTTTTAATTTTTTTTAAAGAAGGATCATATCATGGCATTAACATCATTATATTTGGATATGAAGGACAAAAATGTATTGATTATAGGTACCGGTTCAGTAGGAATAAGAAGGGCTCGAAGATTCCTAGATGCCCAGGCCAATGTCAACATCGTAACCAAAGATATAGATGAAGATATTAAAGTGGAATTTCTGGAAAAAGGTGCTCATTTTTTTGATAATGACAAACTGGATAATCTTATAGAAGCCTCCGATTTGATTGTTATAGCTACTGATGATTTAAAACTTAATGAGACCATAAGCAAAAAGGCACAGGGTAAATTAATCAACTGTTCCAGCAATCCTTCAATCAGCAATGTTATCTTTCCATCCACATTCGATATTGGTGGCGTGACCATATCTGTTTACACAGGCTCCAAAAGTCCTCTGATGGCAAAAACCCTTAGAAAAAAGATCCAAAGCATAATTACAGACGAGGATATTTATTACATTCAACTACAGGAATATCTAAGAGAACTGTTGAAGACAAAAGTTGACTCCCAGATTGAAAGAAAAGAGTTCATGATACAAATTAATGAAGATGAAAATGTCAAAAATCTAATTCATGATGGAAATATTGAAGAAGCAAAAGAATATGCCTATAAAATGGTGGAAAAAAGTTTAAGTTAACTTTACAAATTATTTAAGTATTAAAAAGTTGATATATAAATAAAGAGAAAAAATATATCATTTAAAATCAAAATTATTGATATTTATTTTTTAAAAGATTATTTTATGAAATAACAGGAGATAATCAATGTTACTGAATATACGTATAGACTATAAGATCGCAGATATTGGAACCATGGAAGAGTCCTACTCCAAATTAGACGAACTAAACGCTAAATTACACGAACAAGTGAACATACAGGAAGAAGTTACCCTTAAAACATGCAACCGTTATGAAATATATCTTATTCTTGAAGAGGATGTGAACTTGCCTGCAACAAACTTCATCATCGAAAAAGATGACGTTGCAATAAACCACCTTCTAAGATTGGCATCAGGACTTGAATCAATGATAATGGGTGAAGACCAAATTCTTGGACAGATAAAAACGGCACGTAAAAATGCTATCAAAAATGCTACAATAGGACCTAAACTGGAGAAGGTATTTACCAAAGCGATACATGTAGGCCAGTCAATAAGAAAAAATACCCATATTAACGAGGGAGGAGTATCCGTTGGTAGTGGTGCAGTGGAACTCATAGAACAAAAATACGGCAGTCTCGAAGGCAAAAACGTGCTTATCGTAGGTGCAGGAGAAATGGGAACCGTAGTATCAAAGGCCCTTCTTGAAAAACAGACAAATGCAATAGTCGTTGCAAACAGAACATATGATAAAGCCCAAGAATTAGCAAAGGAATTGGATGGTATAGCAATCAAATTCAAATCAATGGATGAAAATCTACATAAAATAGATGTACTAATAAGTGCTACAGGTGCACCACATACATTGATAAATAAAAAAAGATTAGAAGTACTCCCACAAGAACATCTTGAAAATATGATTATGCTAGATTTAGCAAATCCAAGAGATATCGATGATGATGTTAGAGAATTAAATGTTCAACTATATAACATTGATGATTTAAGATATGTGACCGATAAAAATAAGAAAAAACGTGAAGAAGAAGCAGTAAAAGCAGAGGCAATAATTGAAGAGGAGACAGTTCTTCTTAAAAATGCACTTAAACAATTGGAGATATCTCCAATCTTATCATCCCTTAATGTTGAAGCAGAAAAAATACGTAAACAGGAATTAGATAAAACATTAAATATGCTTGACTTAAGTGACAAAGAGGTAATAATATTAAACCAACTAACACATAGTATAGTAGATAAGTTAATGTTTGATATTATAAAAAATCTCAAAACAGCTGCAAATGAAAATGATGATCAAACAATCAAATCTGCTAAAAAATTATTCAATACAAATAACAAAAAATAACCTCCCACCTTCTTTTTAATTTCAACAGGACAAACTTGTTGAATGTATATAAATAATATATTAAAAATTAATCAAAAATTTATAGAACAAATAATTTGATTAAAATTGTGAAAAGTATATAGTCTGGTTCAATTCATAGTGATGATACTAAATATTCAACATAGACATTTTAAAAACTAAAGATTACTACAATAGACTAACTAAAGAAGTGAAACTAATCATAACTAATTAAAATAACCCACACATAACACCTTTTAAAACCTAACTTAGAAAATATAACCTAAGATCACTCCGCAAGGCCGTTTGAAAAAAATGACTAAAAAATTATAAACGGCCTATAATATTAGAGTAAAGAAAAGTTTATAAAAAAAATAAAAAATAATAGAAAAAAATAATAAAAAGAACTAATACCCGATTATAATACAAAATAAACTAGTAAATTTAGTTAAAATTATTAAACAAACCTATATGCCCCCCTCCCCCTTAAACTATTAAAGAATGTTTAGCAGAATATAGTGTGATTAATGAATTAAATTTATATAAACAATCAACCTAAAAATATTAATTCTTAAAATAAAATAATCCATAATAAGTAGTATCTAACAGTAAAATAAAAAACATACATTTAATTATATCTAAAATAAATAGATAAAAATAATAATAAGTTTTTCATAAGAGATTTTAAAAATTTACTAACAACTTCAGATACTAACGATGATTAAAAAAATATTTTAAAAATTAAAAATAATTAAATTACAATCATCAATCATAACACAATCCAATATTATAACAAATACATCAAAATCCTCATTGAAAAGTTTATTATTACATTAAATTACATGGCAGATGATAAATATGAACAAAAACATTAAAAGAATGTTCTTTGTATTAACACTAGTTACATTGCTTGCAACTGTGGGTGCTGTATGTGCAGCAGATGATGCTAACAGTACCGCTGCAGTTGATAGTAGTGTAAGTGATGTTGCAACAGTTAGTGATACTACTAATGATTACATAGTAGCAGAACCTGTAACTACAACAAATAAGGATAATAACGTTGATGCAAAGACTATAGAAAAAGAAGTACAAAAAGAAAAAACATTGAAAGAAGATTCAAATGATGAATTACCAGTACCACGTATAATTAATTCAGATTTAACAATTGACGATGACAATTTTGCTGATTACAATAATGTGAATTGGACTGTCTATAATCAAGTAACCATTAATGGTGCAGGACACCAATTTACTAATGTAGCAATAAATGTTGTAGGAAATCATGTAACATTAGATAATCTAAAAATTAATACTAATAATAATACAAAGTTAATTGATGCTACGGGAGCAAAATATCTAGAAATAACTGATTCAGAATTTACCTTAAGAAATGAAGGAACATCTGGTAACAATCAAGCAATAGGTATTGATTTAACAGATACGGAAAATGTATCAATTACTGGATCAAAAATTAAAGTAGAAGCACCTTCCCAGACTCAACAATGGTATAATACTACTCCTACGGACTGGTATAGTGTTCTTGAAGTTTCATCAATATTAGTATACAATGCTAAAGATATTAATATTGATCAAAACGAAATTCGAATTTTAAGTACTACACCAAAAGTTGTAAACTCAACAATGCCTGCAATAACCATTAAAAGTAATAGTCAAAACGTAAATGTAACATTTAATGAAATATACGCAACTGGAGCTCACTTCGTTTACGGTGTGATGATGAATGACGGCGTGACAAATGCTGCTATAAAAAATAACTCTGTAACAGTACAAGATACATTATATGTTGCAGGAATAGATGCTTCCACAGCAATAAATTCTGTTGTTTCTGGAAATGATATAACAGCAAATAGTTTAGGCCAAGCAACATATGACCCTGATAATGGTGAAGAATCCCTTGCATATGGAATAATATCCGATACATATACAACAGGTAATCAAAACAATAAAATATGTAAAAATACTATAAATTTAATGGCTAATGTCAAATATGGTATTGAAGTCTATAAAGGAAATAATATTATTGTATGTTCAAATCAAATCAATGGAAATGCAAATGGAAATAAAGCTATGGGCGTTGCATTTGCACACACAAACAATAGTAAAATAATAAATAATCAAATTAGTGTAACCGGTACAACAGGATCATATCATCCATTCTATGAAGAAGTAGTTCCTGTAAATACTGGAATAATATTGACAAATCAATCTAATAATAACTGGATACAAGGAAATACAGTATTTGTTACTGCAATAGGTGATACAGCCGCAAGAAGTGTGAATATTACTAATGATACTGGAAATACTGTCATACATAACAGATTAGAGTATCAAGTGAATAATATTGGATCAGCCATAGGTAGTGAAACTGCTATAGTAGATTCAGGAAATTCAATATCTAATAGTATAACTGCTGAATTATACCCATGTGATTGTGGTTGTATGAGTACAAGTCAGAATTCTCTTAATTCCTTAGTAAGTTCTATAAAGACTGTTAAAAGTGATGATGAAGAAGATATACTTGTAATAACTAATGATAATTACCGTACATATGGTTCAGTTAGAGGAACTCAATATAATATAGAAAACAGAAATATATCTGGAAAAACTCTTGTATTCTCACAAGACTTCCAATATAAGCTAATATATCTATATTCTTATACTGGTGTAAAATCAGTGAAAGAATTACCGTTAAATACAACAGTATTTTCATTTGTAGGTAATGATAATCCATCAAATCCAGCATTCTTTACAATGGATGGAATTTATGCACCTAATACACTATTTTATTTCCAAACATCTGGAATACCTATAATAACTAATTCCATAATAAAAGGTCTCTTTATATCTGTAAATAATGCAACCATAACAAACTCCATCGTGTATAATGACGGTGTTTATATGGATCCATTTTATGGACGTTTCGTTTACAATGCAACCGTAACTGATAATTATATGGTAAGATACAACGATACTGAAATAAAAGTAGGAAATGATGCAACAACAAATGTAGAAGGAATATTTGAAAATAACACACCAACATTTAATGTTGATTATATATTAAACTCAACAAATTATAATACATTATTTAATGAAGATAATACACTGAAAGATACTGTAAGTGGTACGATACTTGTTATGGATAATATCACAACACCAATTACTATAACAAATCCTGTCAATATAGTAACAGCACCAAGTCCTGGAAAATACACATACTATGATGGAACAACAGTAAACATACAATATGGACTAAGTGACATTACATTTGCCGAAGGATCAGTTGGTTCTAATATAACTGATTCAACGATAGGTGATATTAAAGTAAACAGTAACCAAATAACCATATCCAACAATAACATAACCGGCAAAGTCACAGTTTCCGCAACAGGTACAACCATAACTGACAACAATATTACTGGTGAAAATGCATTAATAGAATTAGTTAATGCTGAAACAACCACAATTCAAAACAACTACCTTGAAACATCAAACACATATGCTATCACAGTTGATGCTGAATCAATTGAAAACACCATTACTGACAATACACTTATTGCAAATGAATTTAAAGGAGATAATGCAATAGAAAACCATGGTGAAGATACTGTTATAACTAATAACAGCCCATTACCTGATCCTGAATTAATCATTGACACAACCGAATTCACCGCAGGAGAATCTGCTACAATAACTGCAACAATCTACCTTGGAGATAATATTATGAATATCAATAAAGGAAAAGTTGTCTTCAAAGTAAATGGAAAAACCTTAAAAGATGCTCAGGGTAAAGTTATATATGCTAAAGTAGTAAATGGTACTGCTACAATTGAAAACTATGAAGTTCCAACAAGTTGGACAAAAGAAGGTACAACAATAACTGCAACATACTCAGGATCTAGTGAAGTAAGTAAATTAACCAGTCAAGAAACTGCAATTACAATAAGCCAACCTGAGGTAAAACTCACAACAGACAATGTTACTGCAACAACAGGATCTACCATACAACTTAAAGCTAAAATCCAAATGGGTGAAAATCCAATAACAACTGGTAAAATAGTATTCAAAGTAAATGGTAAAACTGTAAAAGATGAAAAAGGAAAAGTAGTATATGCACAGGTAAACGAAAATGGAGAAGTAACAGTAAACTACACAATACCAGAAAATATGAAATCTAATGATTACACAATTACAGCAGTATTTTCATCAGTTAACTACGAAAAACAAACTACAACAAGCACACTAACAATAACCGCATAAAAACAATATCAACACAATCTGGAGGATATTCATATAACCTTCAGATTACACTACTTTTTTTTTAATAAAATATTTTACAATCTCTTTAAAATATCAAATTTCGAAGGAGAGGTTAATTATGATAAAAACTAAAAAAATAATACTCTTTTTAATAATATGCATAATGACAGTAAGCATAGTCAGTGCAACAGAAATCAACATGACAGAAAACACAGACAATAACATTCAAAAACAAACAACACAAGAAATCCAAGACAACACTAATAATCAAGCACAAAACACCAAACTCCTAAACACATCCATAAAAAACAATCCAAAAGAAGTAAAAAAAGATTTAGAATCAAAAACAATCATATTAAACAGTACAAACTTCAATGAATACATAACCGACACAATGTTTAATGAAAAAGTAAACCCTGGTGACACTATAGACATACAAGGTTTCTTAGATGGAAATTTTCCCATTACTGTAAATAAAGCAGTTAATATTACTTCAACAACAAATAATGCATATATTGGTCATGATCAAAGATATATGAACACATATGAAGATTACATACTAAATTTCATAATTAATAATAACGGCTCTGGAACAAATATGAGCAACATAAAATTTTATAATGTCCATATCCTATTAATCAATACACATAATATTACAATAAATAATATTAGTGCATCATGTGATAAGTCTGTAGGTAGTGGAACAGGTATGATTTCAATAAGAGAAGGATCAAGTCACGTGACAATCAATAACAGTTACTTTGAAACAAAAAATAATCAAGGTCACAGTAACGTTGTATTCTGTTTTGCTCATGATTGTCTATTCGAAAACAATACTGTCGTTGGACATGGATATATAGGAAATTTAGTATACCTTACCACATATGGTGGTACTGATTCAACGGGTCAAATAAATCAAACATACGGCAATAGCAACATTACACTAAGAAATAACATTATAGATGGTATGGATGTAGATCCACAGTCACCCATCTGTGTCGGACTTGTCTATGAAGGAGCAAATCATACAATTGTAAATAATAGTATTTTAAGAGGATCAAGAACTATAATGCTCCAATACAATGATTATGGAACAAATGTGGCTAATATTACATTTGAAGATAATTACATACCATACCCAGGAAGAGATTACATAACAGACAAAGATATTAACAACTATGGTACACTAATCGATGGAATATATACATTATCAAATGAAACATCAAATAAAGCATTTATTATCAATGCAAGCAATATTTCAACAGTAATAAACAATTATGGATCCAGAATATACGCTTTAAGCTCCAACATACACACATACATTGCAAATTATATAAATGACCAAACATATAAAATAGAAAACTTATATGCACCTAATACTACAGTAATAATTAATCGTCCACTTAACATCACAAATTCCATAATAAAACAGTTAATTGTTAACACATCTGCAAACATAACAAACAACACCATAATAAACAAATTAAACAACACTATAATCTCAAATAATCCTTTAAACGATACATTGATAAAAGACAACTATTTAATCTGTTACAACAAGGACAATATAATTTATGGTGATGATACAATAAACTTAATGAATGGAATAATAACAAATAACGGACCAAACCTTGAAGGAATCAATTACTTGACAAATGAAAACTACCATACATTATTCAATGAGGACAATACATTAAAAGAGAACATAAACGGAACAATAGTAGCATTGGAAAATATTACAAATCCAATAATAATAAACAAAGCAATTACCTTAATTACTGCACCAAACATAAACACAAACTATTCCATAGTCAATAATTTACATAGCCATTCTGGAAAAAACCCACCTGAAGACTTCCTAGGACAGTATATTTACTGCCATACTTTTGATGCAGAATATTATAAAATAAACGGACCACTATACGCATATTCAAACATAACCTTTATCAATGGATCTGAAAACTCAAACATTACAAACATCATAGCCCAAAACATAGAAATAAATACAAACAACATCACAATAGAAAACTCATCATTATACGGAAAAATCATACTAAACAACTCAAACAACACCAATATGATAAACAATACCTTATTTGGACACAACTCATCAGTAACCCTAATAAACTCCAACAAAAACACATTAAAAGAGAATACAATAGAAAATAATGAAGAATACACAATAAAACTAGATGAAACATCCACAAAAAATATGATAGAAAATAATCATTTGATTAGTGAATTCCAAATGACAGATTCACAATTCCATAACCAAACAACAGTTAAAAAAGGAATAGATTCAATCCAATACATACAAAACAATACCATACAAAACAATAGCCCCTACAGAAACGTAACAATAACCATTTATACTGATGATGATGTGGTGTACAAATCAGAAAATAATGTAACTGTAAATATAACCTATAACAACCAACCAGTAACAGAAGGACAAGTAATTGGATTCTTTAACGGTATAGAAATATTCAAAGAAAACTTAACAAATGGAACAATTACATTTACATTCACTCCACAAACAATATCCCCATCTGATATTAAAATATGGTACATCAACCAAGGAAATATCTATAATACAATAGGAACATATAAAAATGTAAATGTTAGAACATTTAACACATCTTTAACCATTGAATCTGATGCTGTGAAAATTGGAGAAAACATAAGCATTAAAGCAACATTACTTGATGAATTCAATAGACCACTAGACAATAAAACTATAATATTTAAAATAGGTGAAGAAGAATATTCACTAACAACTAAAGAAGGAATATCAACACTTAATAGTACAACAAATGAAACATGGTTTTCTAAAGGAATACAAGCAACATTCTATCCTAATGAATCTTATAATCAATCAATAAGTAATAAAATAACATTAGAAAAAGGTGAAGTACTATTAAATATTAAACAAAAGATAACAGATGAAAACTTAATAATAACAGTAAATGTAACAGATATAAATGGAATATTAGTTAATAACGGACGTATAAGATTTAGAGGAGAAAACATCAGTACATCACCAAAAATAACTAACGGAAGTGTTACTCTCGAACTTCCAATATCAACTATAACAGAAGGCAAAACAGTCACTGTAAACTTCACCAACAATAATGCATTTAACGAAAAAGCAGAAAACATAACACTAACACTAAACCCCCCAACAATAACAAACACAAAAATAGAACCAATAAACGGAAAAACAAACGAAGAAACCACAATAACAGCAACCATCACAACAGAAAACAACACACCAATAAACCAAGGACAAGTAACATTCACCACAACAGACCTTAATGAAACAACAAATGTAAACAATGGTATTGCAACCATAACACACACATTCACACAACCACTAAACAACACAATAACAGCAACATACACACCAACAGACAATACAACATACTACGAATCCACAAACACCACAACAATCACCATAACCAAAAATCCAGAAAACACCACCATAACACTAACCCCAATAACCGGAAAAACAAACCAAGAAACAACCATAACAGCAACAATCACAACCGAAGACAACCAACCAATAAACCAAGGAACAATCACATTCACCACAACAGACTACACAGAAACAGTACAAGTAACCAATGGAACAGCAACAATAACACACACATTCACACAAACACTAAACGATACAATAACAGCAACATACACACCAGAAAACCCAGAAGACTATAATCCACAAACAAAGATCACAACAATCACAATTACAGAAGAAAACAAAGAACTAACACTAAAAATAGACACTAAAACATTCATTATAAACCAAAACAACACAATAACAGCAAGAATATACCAAGGTGAGAATATACAAAACAATATTACTGGTGGAAAAATAGTATTCAAAGTAAACGGTAAATCACTAAAAGACACAAACGGCAAAGTAATCTATGCAAAAGTAGTAAACGGAACAGCAACAATAGAAAACTACACAGTACCACCAACATGGAACAAAGAAAACACCACCATAACCGCAGTCTACTCAGGATACAAAGAATACACCCCTCTAAGAAGCCAAGAAGAACAAATAACACTCACCACACCAACACCAACACTAACCATAACACCAATAACAGACAACATACAAACAGGAAGCACAATAAAACTACAAGCAAAAATAACCAATGACAACACACCAATAACCACAGGTAAAATCATATTCAAACTCAACGGAAAAACACTAAAAGACGCTAACGGCAAAGTAATCTATGCACAAGTAGATGCAAACGGCACAGTAAGCTTCGATTACAACATAGGAAACCTAAAAGTAAACACATACAAACTAACAGCAACATTCATCGCAAATAGATACGACAAACTAGAAGCAAACACCACAATAAACGTAGTAAAAGCATAAATAGATTAACCAAGTACATAATTAAAAGCAAATAACTATTTATATAATTTACATATGACTAAATAAAACAAGTGGAGAATAACTCTCTCCACAATTAATCTTTTTTTAATAAAAATTACATACATGAAATCACCCCACCAAAAAATATTAGTCTGTTAGTAATATTCTCTAATAGTATGTAATTCCACATTCATTTCACTTTTAAAGTCTCATTAAGTATTATATCAAAAAAATAATTTAACAAGACAAATAGAGAAAATAATTATACATATAGTAATAATGTGTTTAAAAAGGTAAATAACTTGAAATTTTACCTTTTCAAATTAAAAATAGAGTTTAAGTAAAATCATCCATTGGAAAAAAATAAAGAAAGCATTATTATTAATTAATCATATAATTATTATCATAATTAACTATAAAATATGAGATGTATAAAAATGTATGATAAAATTTTATTACCTACAGATGGTTCAAAAAATTCTAAAAGAGCAATTAAACACGCAATGCAAATTGCAAAACATGAAAAAGCAGAGCTTATCATATTAAACGTAGTTGACAGTGTTTACTTAACAGGTCTTCCTGAAGAAGAACTTATTACACAAACTGAAATGATTATGGAAGAAGAAAGTGTTAAAATACTTGAAAAAGTTAAAAAAACCATTGAAACATGCCCAATTGTCCAATATGATGACTCAGTTAAATTAACTACAAAAACAGTTACTGAAGGTAATGCTGCAGAGGTTATATTGAAAGTATCTGAAGAGGAAGATGTTGATTTGATTGTTATTGCAAGCAGTGGTAAACACATGCTGGACAGATTCTTACTAGGTAGCGTGACTGAAAAGGTAGTAAGACACAGTAAAGTGCCTGTAATGGTAATTCCTAGCAAAGACAACAACTAAACCAACTAACCACTTCTAACCCCCATTTCTTTTTGAGGATGTGCACGATCATCCTTCTGATAACTATTACTATTGTATTCTATTTTTACCATATTCTCTTAAAAACATTATTCCACATGATTTTAGTTTATATAACCTAATTATTTTCCATCACCAAATCATACATAATGTTTGTTATTATACTTTCAATGAGAAGTTATTAGTTATAAGTAGTAAGTTATAAGTTATTAATATAAAGTGATAAGATATAAGTTATAAGTTATTAGGTATAAAGTATTAGAAATAAGTTAGTAGTTACAAGAAATTAGACATAAGTTATAAGATAATTAATAAACAGGATGAAAAAAGTAACAGCAGTTACTCAAAATAACACACCATTCATAGTTAAAAAATGACTAAAAATATTAGCTAGTAAAATCATATATTTATATATTATTGAAAAAAAATCATAAGATTTAATATAATAAAAAAATTCTTATAAACTCATAATGATACAATAACAAAAAAAGTAAATGCGAGGTAAACACATGGTATATGAAGGATATATACGTGATTTTCTAGAATTATCCGACATAAGCGTTGGAGATACAATTAAAATAGAAAAAGATAACATTACACATAAGGGAATGTTACTTGAAAAACCAGACTATTCAAACGAAAACACACTAATCATAAAATTAAACAGTGGATATAACATTGGTGTAGATATTCAGGATGCCAAGATAGAAAAAATAGCCAGTGGAGAAAAACCAAACATAGAGTTAGATCCAGTCGACAAACAGATAAGTTCCGATAAGGATAACCTGTCAATTCTATCAACAGGTGGAACAGTAGCTAGTGTAATCGACTATAAAACAGGAGCAGTACATCCAGCTTTCACCGCTGATGACTTGCTAAGGGCAACCCCTGAATTGGTTGACCATGCCAATATTACAGCAAAAGCTATATTTAACATATTAAGTGAAAATATGAATCCAGAATACTGGATTAAAACGGCAAACAGCATCTATGATGAAATAAATAATGGAGCTGATGGTGTTATCATAGCTCATGGAACGGACACTATGCATTATACCGCTTCAGCATTGAGTTTCATGTTGGATACTCCAGTGCCTATCATATTAACTGGTGCTCAGCGTAGTTCAGACAGGCCATCAAGCGATGCATTTACAAATCTGATGGCATCCGTGACTGCCGCAAAAAGTGACATTGCAGAGGTATGTATATGTATGCATTCAAGTGAAGATGATCCTGTATGCGACTTACATAGGGGAAACCGTGCCCGTAAGATGCACACATCACGTAGGGATACATTCACAAGCATAAACATGAATCCACTTGCAAGAATAGACAACAATAAGATAGAAATAGTTGATGATGAAGTGGAATATACCAAAAGAAATTCAAGTAAACTAGCCATAAATGATAATCTAGCACAGAAAGTAGCGTTAATCAAGATGTATCCTGGAATTAGTCCTGAACTTATTGACATCTATGTAGATAAGGGATATGAAGGACTTGTAATTGAAGGAACAGGTCTTGGCCACTGCAGTGATGAAGTGATAACAAGCATCTCCAGGGCTACAAGCGAAAACATACCTGTGGTTATGACATCTCAATGTCTATTTGGTAGAACTAACATGAACGTTTACAGTAGCGGAAGAAGACTACTGAATGAAAACGTCATACCAGTAAATGATATGCTGCCTGAAACCGCATATACCAAACTATTATGGGCTGCAGGCCAAAGTGATGATACAGAAGAGATACGTAAGATTATGCAGAGCAATCTTAAAGGTGAAATGAATACCACATTAAGTCAGAGGTATTTTATAAAAAATTAATTGAGGTGTATTTAGATGTCTGAAGATAAATTTGATTATGAAGAATTAGGGTTAATGATGGGACTGGAAATACATCAACAATTAGATAGTCAGACAAAGCTATTTTGCAGATGTCCAAACTCCCTGACTGACAAAGAACCTGAAGGAAGACTTGAACGTAGACTAAGACCAACACAGAGTGAACTCGGTGAAATCGACCGAGCCGCTTATGAAGAATCCCAGAGAAATCTTCAATTTATCTACGAAACATATAATCATCATACCTGTCTTGTAGAAGCTGATGAAGAACCGCCTGCCCCATTAAATCAGGAAGCCGTTGACATATCAATTACACTTGCAGCACTCATGAACATGAAGGTAGTTGATGAATTCCATACCATGCGTAAACAGGTAATTGACGGTAGTAACACAAGCGGATTCCAGAGAACAGGAATACTTGCTACGGACGGTTATGTGGAAACCAAATACGGAAACGTTACAATCGAAACACTCGGTCTTGAAGAAGATGCTGCACGTCGTATAGGTCAAGAAGACGGTAAGATTATATTCCGCCTGGATAGACTTGGAATACCACTTGCCGAAATCACCACGTCTCCGGATATGCATCACCCACTACAGGTTAAGGCAGTTGCATACCAGTTAGGTCAGATACTTAGAAGTACAAAGGTTAAACGTGGACTCGGTACAATCAGACAGGACTTGAATATATCCATTAAAGAAGGTGCAAGAATAGAAGTCAAGGGTGTACAAGACCTTGATTTAATGCCTACCATAGTGGAAAATGAAGTGGAAAGACAGCTAAATCTAATAGAGATTGCCAAAGAATTAGACCAGAGAGATGCAGAGGTAAATGAAGAAATCCATGATGTGACATTCCTTCTTGAAAACTCAGAGTCAAAGGTCGTTCAATCAACATTGGCAGAAGATGACAGTGCCGTTTTAGCAATCGTATTAGCAGGATTTAATGGTCTTATCGGAAAAGAGGTACAGCCTGGACGTAGGTTAGGTACTGAATTTTCAGAGCATGGAAAGAAGATGGGAGTAAAGGGATTATTCCATACTGATGAACTGCCTGCATACGGCATAACCCAAGATGAAGTAGATTCCATAAAAGAGGAATTGAAGCTTGAAGAAAATGATGCATTCATATTGGTATCCGGAAATAAAACCAAGGCAAACAATGCATTGAAGGAAGTAATAAAAAGAGCCAAACAATCTCTTGAAGGAGTTCCGGAGGAAACCAGACGTGCAATGGACAACGGTAACACCGAATATTTAAGACCACTACCAACAGCAAGTAGGATGTACGTTGAAACAGATATTCCAACAGAAATTATTGACAAAGAACGTGTTGAAAAAATAGCATCAAACCTTCCGGAGTTACCTGTTGTTAAAAAAGAACGTATCAAGGAAAGCTATGCTTTAAGTGAAGACCTGGCAGAACAGCTTGTTCAGGAAAACAATGCGGATCTATTTGAAGAGGTTAAAAAAGAATTGCCTAATATGGACTCTGTCAAGATAGCATCCGATATAGCATATACCATTAAGGATTTAAGACGTGACGGTCTTGATATCAGCAGATTAACCAAGGATGTACTGGTTGAAATTTTCTCACTGGTAGACAACAACGTCATAGCCGCTGCAGAAACTGAAGTAGTGCTTAAGGATGCATGTAATGGTATTAAAGCAGAAGACAGTGTTAAAAAGAATAATCTTGAAAAACTATCAGATGAAGTCATTGAAGAAGGAATCAAAGAGATTATAAAGGAAAACGAATCAATGATTCTAGAACGTAAGATGGGAGCTATGGGCCCATTGATGGGTAAGGCCATGGCTAAATTCAAGGGTAAGGCCGATGGTAAAACCGTAAGCAGCATCATCCAGAAAGAGATTATGAATTTGACCAGCTAAGTAATCAGGAGTTTTACATATGTATGATGTCGTAATTATTGGTGCAGGACCTGCAGGACTTACCGCCGGAATATATGCCGGACGAGCCGGACTTGATACATTGATTATCGATTCCAAACAGGTTGGCGGAACAGTCAATAATGCACCTCTTATTGAAAACTATCCCGGATTTGATGCGATAGAAGGTATGAAGTTAACAGAAACAATCGCCAATCAAACAAAAAAGTATGCGAAAATCATGGAGTTTACACCGGTAGTTGAAGTGGTTAAAAATGATGAAACATTCATCATAAAAACTAAAGATGAAGATATTGAAAGCAAAAACGTGATATTCGCTACAGGTACCACCGTAAGATCACTTGACGTGCCAGGCGTGAAAGAGTATGCCGGACGTGGAGTATCATATTGTGCCGTTTGTGATGGAAACTTCTTTGTAGGAAGGGAGGTTCTTGTTGTCGGTGGCGGAAACAGTGCTGCAGTGGAAGCATTGTATCTAAATAGGATTGGCGTCAAATGTTCACTTGTACATAGACGTGACAAGCTACGATGTGATGATAAACTTCAGAAGGACTTGGAAGAAAACAATATTAAAATATACTGGAATTGTGAGTTAAAATCTGTTGGTGGGGATGTCTTCGTTGAAAACGCAACACTCATCAACAATAAGACCAATGAAAAGATTAACTTAGACATCAATGGAGTTTTCCTTTCAATAGGTCATGACCCTAACAGCCAACTGGCACAATCCACGGGTGTTGAATGCAATGAATTTGGATATATCATTGTTGATGGAAATATGTCAACATCCCTAGATGGAATTTATGCCGCAGGTGATGTGACGGGTGGCATCAAGCAGATTACCGTTGCCACAGCCCAGGGTGCCATTGCAAGCAGCGATATCCAGTCAAAACTAATGTGAATAAAATGACGCTGACAGATGAATTATATGATAAAGTGAAGGAGGATTTACTGGGAGATTTTCCCAATATCTCTTCAGTTACACGAACAGACAATTCCATCATCATTAAGGCAGATACGGATACTCTCTGGGAAGTGTTTGAAGTATTATATAATGGTGTAGAAAACATTGAATTCAATATTGATAAAGAAGATGCAGACATTACTATAAATTTTTAGGGAGTTAGAAAGTGAGACAAGACAACCAATATCGAACAAACAATCAAGCAAGATACGAGATACTGAATGAAAAGAAAGAGGCTAAGCTGATAATTCTGAAGGCTATTGGTTATCCATTAGAAAGTAACTACATTGAATCCCCAGAGGTGGAGGTTAAAAATAAGGAATTATTTGACATTTATGCAAATGACCAGTGGAATGGATATAAAGTACATAAATACCAATACCTCTTTGATCAGAAACTGCTTCCTGACTTTGCATACCAGATTATTGATGTAAGACCGGACAATTCATACATTACCAGCAATACATCATTTTTGGTATTACCACCTGAAAAGAAATCAATCGAGACCGTTCAGAAACAGAAGTATCATGTGGATGATGTTATAGGCCAACAGAAAGCTAAGGACAAAAGCAGAATCATCACCAAATACCTCGAAGATCCGGATAAATTTGAAAACTGGGCTCCTAAAAATATTCTGTTTTACGGTATGCCCGGTACTGGAAAGACCATGTTAGCCCAAGCACTTGCCAATGAATTGGATGTTCCCATAAAGATGATTAAGGCAACAAGCTTAATTGGTGATCATGTGGGTGATGGATCCAAACAGATCCATGAATTATATGAACAGGCAAGAAATAACAAGCCTACCGTAATTTTCATTGATGAAATTGACGCCATCGGATTGGAGCGCAAATATCAAAGTCTTAGGGGTGATGTTACAGAGATTGTGAATGCCCTTCTTACAGAGATGGATGGTATTGAAGACAATGAATCAATTATCACCATATGTGCAACAAACAATCCACAACTACTTGATTATGCTATAAGAAGTCGTTTTGAAGAAGAAATTGAATTCACACTACCAAATGAGGAAGAACGCAGAAAACTGCTTGAAACAAATATTAAGACCATGCCCCTTGAATGTAACTTCAGCATGGACGTACTTGTAACGAAGACAAAGGGATTCTCGGGAAGAGATCTTAAAGAAAAAATATTGAAGACTGCAATGCATAAGGCAATCAGTGAATCAGAGGATATAATAACAGACAGACACATTGAATATGCAATAAAGGAAAGCAGTAAAGAAGTGAAAATACAACAGGACAATATGTTCGTATAAATCAACCCCCTTACATTTTTTTGAAAAAACATATTAAATGTTTCTTAGTAAGACCAAGAACAAAAATACTTTGAGTTAATAAAACACTATCCTCAGACATAATCCCTTAGTTCACCCCCTATATAACACCAATAAAACATAAACAGACAACATAAACAATAGCATAATACAATGTTCAAATAAACGATCATAAGACATATATACAAATACCAAAAATTGTCTGATTATATTGCCATATAATAACAACATATTATATAAATTATTGAGTATATGACAAAACTCTTTATTCTTTTATTTTCAGTTTAATCGTTTTATTTTTTCTTGTTTTCTTGTTTTAAGCTATTTTTGAATATTGTTATTTTCATTAATATTTATATTTTTTTGGGGTTTTTTTAATCATTTTGTTATTATTTTTATATTTTTATTTAGATTTTTTATTATAATTATTAACATTGTTATATTTTTATTTGTTTTATTAGGTGTTTTGTAAAAAAAAGTAGTGTGTTTTTAGGAGGTTATAAATTTTCTAGTTTATGTTGGATTTTGTTTTTATGTTTGATATTCGTTTATTTTTTCTTTTTTAAATGTTTGGTATTGTTTGTTTTCGTCTAATTCCAGTTTTATTATGTTTATTATTCGTTTTATGTTGTATGTTATGCTGTATAGGTTTATTATGTTTTCTATGTTTTGTGTTTTTGTGAATGGTAATTTGTTAATATGGTATTGTTGTTTTAGTGTTCCGAATGGTGCTTCTACTGTTTTAGATCTTTTTTTGTATTCTTCTTTTCCTTCTAGTGTTTCAAGTTTATATTTCATTAGTTGTGTGTATTCTAATCAGTATTCTGTTATTTGTTTGTGTGTATGTGTGTCTGTGAAGCATAATTTCTTGTATGGACAGATGTAACATGCTTCTGGGTTGTTGTATATTCTTTTTATTTCATATGGATCTGTTTTTTCTTTTTATTTTTGTTATTAACAACGTACTGGTATTTGAATGTTAGTAATTCATTGTTGAAACATGAGAATGCATTGGTTCCTTCAATTTCTATCATATTGTCTTTATGGAATGGATTAGGATTGTATTTCTTTTTGTGTTCTCGTGTTTGTTTTCTGTTGACTATGTATCCGTCTAATTCGTATTTTTGTAGTATATTGCTGCTTACTTCGTTGTGGTATCCTATGTCTGCACTTATTTTGTTTAATGGTAGTGGACTGTTTTGTATTGCTTTGGTTAGTGTTGGTGGTAATTGATAATGGTCTGTAGGATGATTAGATACGTGTATTGATAGTATTAGTTTGCTTGTGTAGTCTAGTGCTGTTTGTAAATTGTAGGAGATTTCTTCTTTTCCTTTTTTGTTTAACATCCAACGAACTTCACAATCATATAATGCAACAGTTTTTTGTCCACTATTTTTTAATTCTTCTTTCAAGTGATATAAAAGTCAATTTTTTCTTTTAACTTCATATCATCATTTAACAAATTATATGCAGGTCTTCTTAACTTGTTTATAATTTTATCATCATAATCATCATTTTCCAAAATTTTAATCAAACGATTAACATCAGATTTACGAATAACATTAAAATTACTGTTATATGCTTTAATTATAGTACCATCAATCGCTACATGATCAAAATCTGTTAAACCCAAATCAACAGCCAACTACAACGTTCTAGAAAGAATAGACTTATAATAACAACCCAAAATAAAACGATAACGACTAATACTACGACTAAATGGAGTTAATCCATCCATCAACACCATATAAGGAATATTAGTACGTGAATTACTCTCTATATCCTTAGGAGAAAACACACTAACAATAGAGACCACACCAACAGCAGAGTATAACAAGACAACAACCACAACAACTGTAAATATACAGCAAAGACCATCAACAACAAGTGCACTAGTAACCAACAACACACTATCAAATACTACAATACAAGTAAAAGTACATGATGCTACAACAGGCAAAGTAGTAACAAGTGGAACTGTCACAGTAATAAATGCAGCTAACAATGCAGTACTAGTAACAGGCACACTAAATGCGGACAATATAAATCTAACAGCAGACATAACAACCGCCGGTACATATAACATAATAGTCAGATACAATGGAAACACCAACTACACACCAAGCCAGACCATACTAAACGATGTCACAATAGAAAAACGAAGTGCAACAATTACAATCACCACAAACAACAACACAATAGGAAACACGCAGCTAAACATAACAGTAAAAGACAGTACAACAGGCCAGACCATAAATAATGCACCAATCAAGATAACACTACCAAACGGTGAAGAAATAAACACCCACACAGGACCAACCGGCAGTGTTACAATACCAGTAAACATTGCAAGCGGACAAAACACAATAACCGTAACATACACCGGATCCAACACATACAAACCAACAACTACAACACACAGCATAGACGTCGACAAACTACCAAGCAAAATAACAGTAACCAAACAAACAGCATACATAGGAGACACAATAACACTCAACGCTAACGTAACCGACACTAACGGTAATCCATTAAATGGTGGAAAACTAGTATTCAAACTAAACGGAATCACACTAAAAGACGCAGACGGCCAGCCAATATACGCAAGAGTAACAAATGGAAAAGCATCAATAAACTACACCATACCATACACATACAACGCTAAAACCTATAAAATAAGTGCAACCTACGAAGG
>ODAI011516775.1_pt1 | contig 38161 bp, 38 predicted proteins | sample 1539321 | NCBI WGS metagenome assembly ODAI01 (sample SAMN02144231, study PRJEB22623) | gut metagenome | biome: sheep rumen | host: Ovis aries | place: New Zealand
ATAATGTATTTGAACTGATTTTGATAAAAGCCTAAAATTTCCGGGAACTGTTCAAACAGCTCGACGGTTTTGCAAAGAAGGTCGTCAAAATCCATTGCGTCGGCGGTTTTCAGCCTTGCTTGGTAAACCTCGTAAACCTTCGCGACAGACACCCGTCTGTAGTCATACTCAGCGGTTTCGAGCATTTGCCGGGGAGTAATCATCTTATCCTTTGCCTTTGAGATTTCAGACAGAATATTTTTGACAGGAAGCTGCTTTTCGTCAATATGAAGCTGTTTAACAATATCCTTGCAAAGCTTTTTCTGGTCGTCGGTGGCATACACCGTAAAATGCGAGGAATACCCCAGCTTGTCTCCGTAGCGGCGGAGTATGCGCGCGCAGGTTGAGTGGAAGGTTGCCGCCCAGATGTCTGCACCGCCTTCGGGTACGGCGTTGCAAATTCTTTCCTTAAGCTCGCCGGCAGCCTTGTTTGTGAAGGTAATCGCAAGGATGTTCCACGGGTTACAAAGTCCTGACTGCAAAATATAAGCAATGCGGTTTACAAGCACGGTAGTTTTTCCCGAACCCGCGCCCGCAAGAATAAGCAAAGGTCCTTCGGTAGCAAAAACCGCCTGCTGCTGCATTTTATTCATATGTGAAAAGTTTTGTTTGATATCGCTTTGTGTCATGTTTTCCGCCTTTGTCTGTAATAAGCAAAAGCGGGCGAACAGCGTCCGCCCGACAATTTGAATTGATTATTTAATTGCCTCGTTAAATGTTTGGAGCATCTTATCGGCGTCGTCGGCAACAATAAGAGTTACGAAGTTATTTTCGTTTGTTACCTTGCATGCCTGCGCCATTGCTTTTTTCTCGGGTGTGTAACTGCCGTACATATTGATGATTGAGTTAAGACGGGTCTGCAAAGCCTTTTCAACGTTTGCGGCAGCGTCCTTATCCTTTGCCTCAACAAGAACTACCTCAACGGGAGCGTTTGTGTCGGAATTGATTTCGGCGGCAAACTGCTTTACGTCGTCGTTGTTAATCTGATAATACTTATTAAGGTCGTCAATGCTCTTAAGGTCGAGCTTGTACTCTGTGTTGATTTTGTTCATAACTTCACTGAGTTTAACTTCCTTTGAGCCGCAGCCTGCAAAAGCAGCGACGCACATTACCATGGCAAGTGCCAGTGCGATTAATTTTTTCATTATACTTTCCTCCGTAAATTTTGTTCTCCTATATTATATTATAAATATTTACGATGTCAATATTTATGATAATATTGTAATTTTATTGCTTTTCGCCGCTCTTAAGTTTGTTCCTGCGGTAAATCACTATTCCTGCCGCCGCGCCGGCAGCAAGCACAATACCACCGCCGATTATTACGGGGACAAACGGGAAACCGCCCTGAGCCGAATCTGATGTTGAGGAGATTGTGCCGCCGATTTCGGTTTTGCCTTCCTTATCCTCAAAGGTTTTTCCGCAGCGTTCACATACATACAGCTTTTTTTCTTCGTCATATTTCAAAGAATGTCCCAAGGCGGGAACAGTCTTAGGCGAATCCACGGCGTGTTTGCCGTCATTGTCGGAAAACTTCATTCCGCACGCGGTGCAGATGTAGTATTCCTCCGTTCCGTCCGCTTCGCAGGTCGGTTCGGCCTTGGCTATTTTTTCAAGAGTATGCTTGTGACTGCCGTCAACAATATTAACGCTTCCCTTTACCGCCTGCGCGTCAACTTCCTTTAAATCATAGGTATACGCCTCGGTTTTTTCAAGGCTGATATCATATTTCCGCGCCTCGGCGGAATCATTAACCTTGAATACAAGCGTGAACGCGGTGCCCTTGCCGGTGAAGTTTTGAACGGCAGCCTCGTTGCCGAACATTATTATAAAGCTGCCGTTGTTTTTCACGGGATTTGAGTACGCCTGCTTCGGAGCAAGCTTTGAGTATTCAATATCGGTAAGAGTTAACGCGGAGTTGTCCCACTTCGCGGTCACGGTTCCGAAGGCGTAGCCTGTGTTTTCGCTGAAACGCACGGGAAGCTTTACCTGCGCGCCCGACTTTTTTTCAACGCCGACTGTTTCGGCGGCAAGGATAATTTTGGTTTTCTCTGCCTTTTTATCCTCATTTTTTAAACCGGACGCGCCGCTTCCGCCCGATTTTGACGATTTATCGGCCGACGAAGCCCGGGATTTGTCGTCGGTTTTATAATTATTTGATTTGTTTGACGAAGCGGGGCTTTTACCTGACGAATTCCCCGTGAGCTTCACCACAGACGCGGCGGTGTCGGCGCTGATTTCATTCAGTTCCCAGTCGTAAAGCTCGGGAGCGTAGATTTCTACCTTTGTATCTCCCGCGGAAGCGGAATCGGCAACCTTGAAAATAAGCGTGAACGCAACGCCGTCACCCTTGTAATTTTCACGGGCGAGCTGGTCGCCGAAGGAAATCTTGTACCAGCCGTCCTTATAAATCGGAGCGGCGCTTGATTGCGCGGGCGCAAGCTTTGAGTACTTGATGTCCATAAACTCAAGCTTTGTTTTATCCCATTTCATTTCCACATAACCAAAGCCGTAACCGGGGTTATTGGTGAAATAAACCGGAACCTTAACCTCTGTGCCGGGCGACGCGGGAGCCGAAACGCCTTTTGGCGCAATTTTCATTTTACCTGCCGCCGAAGCGAAAGACAGCGGCAACGAAAGCGCCGTAATAATAACAAGCGCAAAGGATAACACGCGTTTTATCATTAATATACCTTCTTCCCATAATTCTGCTTCAATTATACACCACATATCAATTAAAAGCAAGAATATAAACCGTTAATTGCGATTTGTTGTGTTTTTTATCATTGACAAAATAAAATGAATATATCTAATTTAAAATAGGCTTAAATACGCCAAAATACTATAAAAGAGATTTTTCAATGATAAGAAAATTATTAATGACAGCCGCCGTTTTGCTTGCGGCAATCGTATCCGTGATGTGCTTTACGGCTTGCAGAGCCAACAAAAGCAGCGAAACGTCGTCCTCGTCCGCGTCATCAAGCTCTGAGGATAAAGCCGCCAACACCACCATCACCGAAAAAGACGGCGAAATCGGCGGTAAGCTTGAGGACGGAAGCTACAAAATGATTAAATTGTACATGGACGGCGAGGATTCCGCCGGGATGATTAAAACAGTCAACAAATCCGGCGTAAACATGAATCTTGCAGTAAACGGTAATCAAATAAAGATTATGGAAATCAACTACACCTTAAAGGACGGTAAATTCGTCGGCGAAAAGGAAACAATTACCTATGCGGTTGACGGTTCAAAAGTATCTGTATCGGACACCGACGGCAGCAAAATGATTTTCGATAAATAAAGGCTCAACATTATAACAGCCGTACCGAAGCAAATCGGTACGGCTGTTTTGTTATAATTAAAATTTAATTATGTTACCATGGAAGCAACTTCGGCTGCGAAGTCGTCCTGTCTTTTCTCGATACCCTCGCCCTTTTCAAAACGAACGAACTTAACGATATCAATCTTGCCGCCGAGAGCCTTGGCGGTGTTCTTGGTGTACTGAGCAACAGTGAGCTTGTTGTCCTTAACAAACTCCTGGTCTACAAGGCAGTTTTCCTTGTAGTACTTGTTGATTTTGCCCATAACAATCTTGTCGGCAATAGCCTCGGGCTTACCTTCGTTGATTACCTGCTGGCGCATAACTTCCTTTTCGTGGTCAATAACCTCTGCGGGAACGTCATCTCTTGTGAGGTAAGGAGTGTTAAGAGCCGCAATCTGCATTGCAACATCCTTGCCGTAAGCTACAAATTCGGGCTTATCGGCAACGTCGGTGTCAAAGTTTACAAGAACGCCGATTTTGCCGCCTGCGTGTACATAAGCTACGCAAGCGCCTTCCATGCGCTCAAAACGGCGAATCTGAATGTTCTCGCCGATTGTAAGAACCTTCTCCTGAAGAAGCTCGGCAACAGTCTGGTCTGTGCCTTCTGCCTTAAGAGCAAGAAGAGCCTCAACGTCAGCGGGGTTTTCTTTGATAACCGTATCGGCGCAAGCCTTTACAAAATCCATGAAGGAATCGTTCTTGGCAACGAAGTCTGTTTCGGCGTTAACCTCAATAACTACGCCTACGGTGTTATCTTCCGTGGTTGTTGCGTAAGCAACGCCTTCTGCGGCAATTCTGCTTGCCTTCTTAGCCTGCTTCGCAAGTCCCTGCTCTCTTAAAAAGTCAATTGCTTTATCCATATCGCCGTCAGCCTGAGTGAGAGCCTTTTTGCAGTCCATCATGCCGCAGCCTGTTTTTTCTCTGAGCGCTTTTACGTCCTGAGCTGTAAATGCTGCCATTATAAAAACATCCTTTCTTAATATATTATTAAACGATGATTATTCAGCCGCTTCTTCAGCTGCGGGTTCTTCCGCTGCGGCTGCGCCCATCTGACCTTCCTTACCCTCGATAACAGCGTTTGCCATTGCGCCGGCGATAAGCTTAACCGCGCGGATAGCGTCGTCGTTGCCGGGGATTACGTAGTCGATTTCATCGGGATCGCAGTTTGTATCAACAATAGCTACAATCGGGATGTTGAGCTTCTTTGCCTCTGATACGGCAATTCTTTCCTTTCTGGGGTCAACAATGAAAAGCGCGCCGGGCATTTCGGTCATGTCCTTGATACCGCCCATGAACTTCTCGAGCTTTTCGATTTCAAGGTTGAGCTTGATAACTTCCTTCTTGGGAAGGAGATCGAAGGTGCCGTCCTCCTGCATAGCGCGGAGCTGCTTTAAACGGGCAATTCTTCTGCGGATTGTTGAGAAGTTTGTGAGCATGCCGCCCAGCCATCTTGCGTTTACATAGTACGCGCCTGCGCGCTCAGCCTCTTCCTTAACGGAATCCTGAGCCTGCTTTTTTGTACCTACAAACAGGATGTTCTTGCCTTCGGCGGAAAGCTCACGAACAAAGTTGTAAGCTTCCTCGAGCTTCTTAACGCTCTTTTGAAGGTCGATAATGTAGATACCGTTACGTTCAGTGAAGATGTACTCAGCCATTTTAGGGTTCCATCTTCTTGTCTGGTGACCGAAGTGTACGCCTGCCTCCAGAAGTTGTTTCATAGAAACTACTGCCATTTTTATTTCCTCCTTAGGTTAAAACCTCCGCTGCGTCCGTGGATTTACCGGCGCAATAAACGGTATATAATAAGATACCGCCACCCTGCCGGCAGACGTCAGCGTGCGAAATGCTTTAATATTATACCATAAAAACAAAAAAAATCAAGTGTTTTTTGCAAAACACCTGATTTATTTTGATATTTAATTTTTCAAAATTAAGCTGATACCAAGTCGAAAAACCTTACTCCGCCGATTTGATAAAGGAAAGTCTGAGTTTCATGCCAAGCACTTGAACCTATGTAGAAGCAAAGAACTCTGTGCTGAATGGCTACGCCGTCCTGATCGAAGATATAAGAAACAGCGTCCTTAACGTCCTGATTGGGTTCGTAATCGGTTGAACCGAAGTACTGATATTCGGCAATAATCTGATCGATTGAAGATGTGTTTGAACGAACCATAGCGTCGCGGATTGACTGAGCGATAAGAGCGCAGCCCTCATAACCCATTACGCCGCCTTCGCCCATTACAAGGCGTTCGGTTTTTGCTCTGTCGTAAGCCGAAAGGGATACATGCGTAGGCGTATAATCGGGATCTACGCTTGCGCCCGAAACAAGAGCGCCGCCCGAATAGCTCGAGGGTGATAAGTCGCTGTCCGAACTGCTGCTTGCTTTCGATGACTGCGATGATTGGTTATTTTTCTTTGTCTCACTTGCTTTTGAGCTTTCGGTCTTTTTCTCTGTATCGGATTTCTCATTTGCCTTAACCTTTTCCGCTTTTGCCTCTGTCGAAGCCTTGGCTTCCTTGGCAGCCTTTACGGGTTCGGTTGCGGGTGTTGTCGGAGTTTCCACGCAGTTGCTTGTGATAACAGCTGAAAACTTGTCGATATCTCCTACTGAATATGATGCAACTCTGCTGTCGGAATACGCGTCAACGCCCGGAGCAAGAGTAGTTGTCGGAACGATAAGAGCAGCCGCGGATACTGTTACCGCAATAGCGAGAGATAATGCCTTGAAGCATTTACGTGACTTGGAAACTTTGTTGGGCACTTTTGATTGCGCGCATGCGTTTTCGTAGTGCTTATTATTTGTAGCTCTCAAAAATTTATCCTCCCTGTGATTTCTGTGCCGCCGACGCCCTATATATTGTATATAGTCTGCATTTTACATACTATATAAGATTTATACACGGCTTTTTTGTCGATAGCACAACGTCTTTAGTCGTTAAAATTTTATCAAACACACAATTTCAACTATAGTAAAACACACTTTATGTCAAATTGCAAGTCACAAGTTTTCGGACTTGTTGTAACCTTTGTAATTCTTTTGTAATAAAATGGTTTTTAATTTCATAAAGAAAATATAACTTGTGCATTTTGAACAAATTATAATTCTTTGTGTAGTTTATTGTGCCGAAATGTTAGAAATCAAAAAAATTCCGATTTTTCCAGAAAAAAAGCCGTTTTTTAGGCCTTTTTTCTTTATCTGAAATTTTACAGGACACAATAATCGCGTCCTCGCCTATAAGCGTTATTTTCTCCCATGGAATTATGTAATCTTCACGTTTCCCGAATATTCCGAAGAAGAAAAATCGTCCAAATATTACAAAAGCTACAACACACGCGGTTTTTGTATCCACAATGATATCATCCACGTAACCAATTCGCGAACCGTCCGCGGAGCTGATTACCTCCTTGTGTCTGAGCTCGCTGAGCCTGCAATTCATTTTCATCACCTCATGAAAGAATATATGAATTCCGGCGGTGTTATATTCATTGACTTTTCTTTATAAATTTGTTATTATATGATTTAGTATAATGATTTAACGGAGATGAATTCATGAAGTACGTATTTATGACAGACGCCTCATGCGACCTCACCGTAAAGCAGGTTGAAGAATGCGGCGTTAAGGTTCTTCCGATGGAATTTCAGATTGGCGAGAACATTTATCAGCATTATCCCGACTGCCGTATGATGAAGCTTGACGAGTTTTATGATGCTATTAAGGACGGCGCTGTTCCTAAAACAACTCAGATTAACTTCGACTATTTTAAAAACTACTTTGAGCCTTACCTCAAGGCAGGCAAGGATATTTTATACACGGGTATCTCCACGGGACTGAGCGGCACCTACAACACCTGCCTTATCGCCGTAAATGAGCTTAAGGAAAAATATCCCGACAGAAGAATTGAAATTATTGACTCGCGCTGCGACTCCGCCGGACTTGGTTTTTTGGTTTACCTTGCGGGTAAAAAATACACGGAAGGCGCAAGCATTGACGAGCTGAAGCAATACATTGAATCAACAAGAGACAAGGTTTGCCACTGGTTTGTTGTTGACGACCTTGATTTATTAAAGAAGGGCGGCAGGATTTCCGCTCTTACCGCAACCTTCGGCAAGGCTTTGCAGATTAAACCGCTTATCGGAGCGGACGAAATCGGCACGCTTGTTAACGTGGGCAAAATCAGAGGAAAAAGCAACATTATCCCCACCCTTGTAAAATACGCAAAAAGGGACGCCGACAAGAACTCCAAAAAACAGGTTGCCTTTGTTGCGCACGCGGACAACATTGACGGCGCAAAGGAGCTTAGAAAAGCCGTAAAGGGCATGTTTAAGGAAGTTCAGATTTGCGATATCGGGCCTATTATCGGCTCGCATGTAGGCTCGGGAATGCTTGCGATAGTATTTTTGGGCAACAGAAACTGCGACGCGTAATTTTAACTTAATAAGACATATTAAAAGCGACCGGCTTAAAACCGGCCGCTTTTTCATTTGCTGTTCCTGCTGTATGAAAGCAGACACATCATGCCGACGCCTATAACAGCGCCTGAAAACAAACCTATGATTAATCCGAGCAGCATAATTTTAACCTCCCGTCCTTTTTTGACAATTATTATTAACACCTTATGCGATAATATAAACGTGGTGACTTATGGGTACGGTTTATATTGATGTTTTAATTACGGTAAATATTTTCATTGACTTCTTTTTAATTATATGCGTAAAAGCACTGCTTCATATCAACCAAAAGCTTTACAGACTGATTTTCGGCGCTGTGCTGGGCGGATTTTTCAGCCTTGCCGCGCTGCTGCCGCGCATACCGTTCGGGCTGAATTTTATCGCGGACGCGGCGTTGGCGGTTCCGATTATTCTGGTTTCGTTTGGCTTTGGCAGTATCAAGCTTTTAATTAAACGGACGGCGCTGTACTTTTTTTGTTCATTTTTCTTTTGCGGAATAATGATTTTTGTTTATACATCCTTCAGGCCGAAGGGCATGGAAATTTACAACGATGTTGTATATTTTAATATATCCCCTGTTTTGCTGATTATTCTGACGCTTGTATGCTATTATTTGCTGCGGCTGTGGGAAAGGTTTTCAAAATCGGACATGAGCAGGCGCGTGTGCAAGGTAACAATTCGCTCAAACGGCAAAAGCGCCGATTTTAACGCTGTTGTAGACACCGGCTGCAATGTGCGCGAGCCGTTTTCAGACGATTATGTAATTATTGCCGAGCGCGAGCTTTTAAACGGAATCGAGCCTGAGGAAAACACGCTGCGCCTTATTCCTTTTGAAACCATCGCAGGTTCGGGAATTATTCGGGGATTTAAACCGAAGCAGGTGCTGATTGACGGCCGCGAGGCGACTGAAAGCTTATACATAGGCTGCTGCGAAAATGTTTTGAAGGGAGATGTTCGCGCAATTATACCTTCCGAGCTTACAAAATACAATTAAAGGAGCGGTTTTATGAAAATTCGGATGAAAATTAAAATGCTTTTTATGAGCGAAAACGAGGTTTTTTACATTAACGGAAGCGACACCCTTCCCCCTCCGCTTTCAAAATCGGAGGAAGCCTTGATTATGCGGAGGATATCAAACGGCGACGAAAGCGCGCGTGAACCGCTGATAGTACACAATTTGCGGCTGGTGGTGTACATAGCCAGAAAATTTGAAACCCCCGGCGCCGGAACCGAGGATTTGATATCAATAGGCACAATCGGTCTTATAAAGGCGGTAAACACCTTTTCGCCGGAAAAGAACATAAAGCTTGCCACATACGCGTCGCGTTGTATTGAGAATGAAATTCTGATGTATCTGCGAAAATCGTCTCAGCTTAAAAATGAGGTCAGCATTGACGAACCGTTGAATACCGACCGCGACGGCAACGAGCTTCTGCTGTGTGATATTCTCGGAAGCGACGCAGGAGAAATTAACGATAATTTGGAAAACGAGCTTGAAAGAAATTTGGTTTTGCATGAGGTTAGCAAGCTTGACAGCCGCGAATGTAAAATCATGGAGCTCAGGTTTGGACTTAACGGCAAAAAGGAGCATACACAAAAACAGGTGGCGGACAGATTGGGAATTTCACAGTCATATATTTCGCGGCTTGAGAAAAAAATAATAAGTCATCTGCGCGACGAGCTGGAAAAAGCTGTATAAAGACAAAAGCGATGGGGCTGTTCATATTCCCCACCGCTTTTTATTATTCGCTTACGTCCGAAGCCGATACGGTTGTTTCCGCAGCTTCCTTTGTTGTTTCCTCTTCGCCTACAAAACCGTCGGTGTCGCTGACTTCGCCGTTGTTTTTGCTGCTTTGCGCTTCGGTTGAGGGTTGTGTGACGGCGTTCGAAACTCCGTCGCCGACATCCTTAGCTACCTCGCCCGCGCCCGAAGCAGCGTCGGAAGCAACCTGCGAAACGGTTGAGCCGGCGTTTTGACCGCAGCCCGTAAATGCTGCCGCTGCGATGATTGAAGCGGCGGCAAACGCAATTATCTTCTTCATAATATTCATCCCTGTTTTTAAAATTAATAATGACGCCGGATAACCGACGCCATTATTATTTGAAATCTTTATTCAATTATTCATTTGAATTTTTTTCGGCAAGCTGAACATGCGGATAAGGAATGACAATGCCGTTTTCGTCGAAAGCGAGCTTGACTTCTTCCTCCATATAAAAGAGGATAGGAAAATAATCGTCAGGCACACCCCAAACAAACACGGTTATTTCCACGCCGCTGTCAAGATGGTTGCTTACGTAGATTTTAGGCTCGGGTTCGGCGAGAATTTTATCATTTTTTGAAATCACGCCGAAAATCACGCTTTTAACCAGCGAAAGCTTATCCTCGTAGCTCACGGTGAACTTCAGCGAAACCCTGCGGTATTCGCCCGCGGAGCAGTTTGTTACGTTGTCGGCGGTAAGGCGTGAGTTCGGAATTTGAACAATCTTGTTTTCGTAGGTTTTGATTGCGGTATAAAAAATTCGTATGCTTTGAACATAACCTTCAAATCCTTCAAACTCAATCAAATCGCCGGCTGTGAAGGGTTTGCTGAAGATGATAATCATTCCGCTGACAAAATTTTTGATTGTATCCTGAAGCGCAAGGCCTGCAGTTAACGCCGCCGCGCCTATTGCCGTTATGATTGAGTCAACCTTAATTCCGATGGTATTCAGCGCTACCAAAACCACCAGCGCGTATAAAATTACACGAAGAAATGAATACAGAAATGTTTTTACGGTGTGGTCAAGCTTGGTTTTCAGCAACGCCTTTTTTACAAGAGAAGTAATTGCCTTGACTATTAAAAAACCTGCCGCGAGAACTATCGCGAAGATAAGAAGCTTCTGACCGAAATCAATAATATATTCGTTAAACTTTTCCATATTACCCCCGTCAGTCGGCTATGATTTTTTCGGTTATCATCTCGCCGTTGCTCCAAAATCTTACGACTATGTTGCCGTCCTCATCAAAGGAAACGCTTTTTCCGTTGCGTTTTCCGTCAACATAGGTGCACACATCAAGGAAGCTGCCGTTTTTGTCAAAGCGCGCTCCGAAGCCGCTCGGAGCATTGTTGCTCCAGCCGCCGGCGTGCATTGTTCCGTCGCTGAGGCGGTAGCCTACACCGGCGCCGTCCCTGTTGCCGTTGTTCCAGTTGCCTACGTAGTTTACACTGCCCTCTTTGTAATAACAAATGCCAAAGCCCTGACGTTTGTCATTTTCATATTCGCCCTCATAAGAGGTAAGACCGTTTGCGGAAACCGTCCTTCCCCTTCCCGTGCGGCGGTTTTGAGCGTCAAGCTTACCGTAATACAGATATTCGCCCGATTTTGTTTTGATTGCGAAATCAGGTTTTTCCTCAATCGCAGGTTTAAAATCCGCTTTCGGCTTTTCATCGGCAGGCACGGAAGTTTTGTCATAATCGGGATTGACGCCGAAGGCTTCAACCATTTCCTCGGCGGCGCTGTCGGCGCTGAGCTCTTCCTCCGCCTGCGCGGAGCTGTCGGCGCCCGGCTCTTCCTCTGACTGAGCGATATCGGGCTGAGGAGAATCATCGGGCGTTTTATCCTGTTCGGGCTCATTTGTTTTTTCGGACTCATTTGTTTTTTCGGACCTGCTTTCATTAGCAAGCTCGCCGAAAATGTTTTTATTGGTCTTGTGAGCTTCAAAAAGTATGCTTTCAATCTTTTCATAAGCGGAATATTCCGCTGTTTCCTCAACGGGCGCGGTTTCAACATCCGGCGGCTTGGGAACATCGTCATAGGTAAGATATTCGGCGCTGTCAAGCTTTGAGTTTACCTTGGCGTAAATGTCATGGGTGAAATCCTCGAGCCTGAAATTGAAGCCGTCGGCGGCAGTCTGAGCTTCTTCGCTGTAATCCGAAGGTTTGAATGCCTCGTCAAACCAAATCATGCCCGCGTTTGAATATACAAGCGCGGCGCATTTTTTGCCCGATGATTTCAAAGACGGAAACAAAACACGCTTGGTTTTTACGTCGCCGTAGGTTTTGTATATCAAAGTTAGGATTCTGTCCTTAAGCTTCGGATAAAGCGCCGCCGCGGGCGTGGAGTTTCCGCCCGAAAAAAATTCGGTGCGCAGCCAGGCGTGGCTGTTATCAAAATACTGCCGCTTGAAAACTATTCCGTCGGCATTGTACGACAAAACGCAATATTTATCATACGATTCGCGCTTGACGGTCTGGTAAGGCTGATTGTTGTATATCGCCTTCCATGAAAGCGGTTCGCCCTGCTTCATCGAATAGGAAAGGCTTAGCGGCATTGAGTCAAGCGTAAGCTCGGTTTTTTCCGCCTGTGGCATGTTTCCGGCGTTAAAATAATTTGCGCGCACACCGGCAAGAGCGTCGTTTTTGAAATCAAGGGGTTCAAAATCGGACGCAAGCGCGGAATATATAAGTAAGTCCTTTGAAATTTTTATTAAATCGGAACGCATTTTTATAATTCCTTTCAGGAAATAAATGTGAAGCTTTTACATAAGAAAAATCAAGGGCGAACATTGTCCGCCCTAATGTGATACGCTTGTTAAATTGAGATTGTCATAGCAATCTTGTAAAGCTCCTCGTCAAACACACGCTTCATATTAAGAGCCTCGGTGATGTCGAGATCGATAATTTTACCGCCGCGCATGGCTACAACGCGGTTTCCGATGTCATGCGCGAGCAGCTGAACAGCCTTGTAGCCCATTTGACTTGCAACAACTCTGTCACGGAGCGTGGGCGAACCGCCGCGCTGAACATGACCGAGTATGGTGGCTCTGGCCTCGATGCCAAGGCGCTGTTCAACATATTTGGCGAGGTCGTTAACCTTGCCTACACCCTCGGCAACAACAATAATAAAGTGCTTTTTACCCGTTTTCTGGGTGTTGATGATTCTTGCTATAACGTCTCTTTCGATATTATACTCAATTTCGGGAACCAAAATAGCTGTTGCTCCGGTTGCGATACCTGTTTGCAGGGCGATGTCGCCGCAGCGTCTGCCCATTACCTCAACAATCGAGCAGCGGTCGTGTGACTGGGCTGTATCACGGATATGGTCAACCATTTCCAGCGCTGTGTTCATTGCGGTGTCAAAGCCAACCGTGTATTCCGAACACGCGATATCGTTATCAATTGTGCCGGGAACGCCGATGCAGTTAACGCCTGCTTCGGTGAGCGCTCTCGCGCCCTGGAACGAACCGTCGCCGCCGATTACGACTACGCCGCAAATGCCCTTGCTGTGGCAAAATTCCGCGGCTCTTTTCTGAGCTTCCTTCTTTTTAAACTCCTCACTTCTCGCGGTGTAAAGCATTGTACCGCCGTTTCCGATGATTTCGGAAACGCTGCGCAGGTTCATTTCCTCAATTTCGCCGTTTAAAAGACCGTTGTAACCGCGGTAAACGCCGAAAACCCTCATACCCATGTTTATGCCGGAACGAACCACCGCTCTGACAGCCGCGTTCATGCCCGGTGCGTCGCCGCCGCTGGTTAATACCGCAATTGCTTTTTGTTCCATATAAAAACCTCCGTTGGTGTTATTATCCGATTTAATTATAATACAAACAAGACTTATTTACAAGAGAATTTTTTAAATAAATTCAAAAATCTTACAAAATATTCACATTCAATATCCTGTTTCTTGACAATAAGGTTTATAAGGTATATTATATTAAATGAAAAATTATGTTTAGGAGATTATTATGACTAAGCTTTATTTGGCAATACCATGCTATAACGAAGAAGAGGTGCTCAGGGACAGCGCTTCAAAGCTTCTAAAAAAATATGACGCTATGATGGCTGTAGGCACAATTACATCCGACAGTAAAATTGTTTTTATTGACGACGGTTCAAAGGACAGAACCTGGCAGATTATTACCGAGCTTCACAAGGAAAACCCTGTGTTTCAGGGCATCAAGCTCAGCCGCAACAGAGGTCATCAAAACGCGCTTTTGTGCGGTCTTATGACGCTGAAGGACAGAGCCGACGCGGTTATTTCAATTGACGCGGATTTGCAGGACGACATCAACGTATTTGACGAGATGGTTGAAAAATACGAAGCCGGCTGCGACGTTGTTTACGGCGTGCGTTCAAAGCGTGAAACAGACACCTTCTTTAAGCGCTTCACCGCCGAGGGATTTTACAAAATCCTTAACAAAATGGGCGCGAAGGTTATTTTTAACCACGCGGATTTCCGCCTGATGAGCAAGCGCGCGCTTGAGGCGTTTTCTCATTATAAGGAAACAAACATCTTCCTGCGCGGCATGGTTCCGCTTATCGGCTACAAGTCCGATATTGTGACATACGAAAGAAGCGAACGCCTTGCCGGCGAAAGCAAATATCCGCTTAAAAAAATGCTCGCCCTTGCCTGGGAGGGCATCACCTCGCTGAGTATTCAGCCTATAAGGATTATCACCTGGCTGGGACTTATTATTTTCCTCGTAAGTCTGATTATGATTATTTACTCGGTTATCCGATTCTTTACAGGCGCAACCGTAAGCGGTTGGGCAAGCACGCTTTGTTCAATTTGGGCTTTGGGCGGTCTGCAACTTTTGGCTATAGGAATTATAGGCGAATATATCGGCAAGATTTACCTTGAAACAAAGCGCCGTCCCCGCTTTATTGTTGAAACCTTCCTGGAGGATTAAAAAACGCGCTTTTATCCCGAGGCATATGCCTTGGGATATTTTTTTGTAAAAGATTGTTCATAAATGATTGTATACGGCGGATTTTTGTGATATAATCAATCTGTATATTAAAAACGAGGAGAATAAGAATGAACGTCAAAAAACTTGAGCGCCGCAACAGTTCAATGGATTTAATAAGAATTGTCGCGGTTTTCTCTGTGCTTTCGGTTCACTTCTTCCTTCACAACGGCTTTTACAGCGAAAAGGTTGAAGGTTTGGGACCGATAGAAGGATTGGTACAATTTTTCACCACACAGGACGCTTCGGCGCTGCACGGACCCATTATGTTTGTAATGGTCACGATGCGAACGCTGTTTTCGGTTTGCGTTCCGTTGTTTTTGATTTTGACAGGATATTTGATGTCACACAAAAAGCTCGGCAACGGCTATTACAAGGGAATTCGCAAAACCCTGATTATTTTCGTTATCGCTTCGATTTTGTGCATGATGTTCAAGGCTGTTAACGAAAACATGGTTGCCAAAGCCGCGTTCTTTAAGTTTGACCTGCCGTCAATGTTTGCGGCGATACACAAGGGCGGAGCCTACAGCTTTAAAACTTATCTGCTGAGTATTTTTGACTTTACGGGCGCGAACTATTCATGGTACATTGAAATGTACATAGGTCTGTTTTTGATTGCCCCGTTCCTTAACCTGGCTTACCACAAGCTTGAAAGCAAAAAGCAAAAGCAGATTTTGCTCGGCACGTTTATATTCATTACGGCAGTTCCCACGCTGTTCAATATTTTCAATTTTGACACCGCAAGCTGGTGGCTTAACCCAACCTCAAACGACACCTTCCAAAAGCTTATTCCTGCATTTTGGATGAGCATGTACCCCATTACCTTCTACTTTACGGGCTGCTATATACGCGAATACGGCATTAAGCTTAAAACCCGTTCCATGTTTTGGGTGTTTATTGTTTCGCTGTTCTTATTTACCGCGTTCAACTGGTTCAGAAGCTACGGCGGAGGATTTAAGTCGGGCATTTATGTTTACTGGTACGGCTTTGAGCCATACATTCTCTCTACGCTGCTGTTCACAATGCTGAGCAGAGTTAAGACCGATACGTGGAAGCCCGGCGTCAGAATCGCGTTGTGGAAGGTTTCCGATTTGGCATTGGGAATCTACCTGATGTCATATGTTTTTGACGAGATGCTTTATGAAGCGCTGCGCCTCAATGTCCCGGTTATGGTTGACAGGCTGCCGCATTACTTTATTACAGTTCCCCTTTCGTTCATCTTCGCCGCTATTACTTCGTTCCTGATGAACAAGCTTGCAAAGCTGATTATAATTCTTTATGAGAAAATTAAAGAGTATGTCAAGGATCAGCGCGCGAGAAATAAAGGGCATGTATGGCAGACGTACCTGTTCTTTGCCCTGCTTGCCGGCGGAATAATTTTCGCCTTTTGGAAAACAAACTACGGATTCGGCGGTTCGGACGAAGCGTTTTATCTTACAATTCCGCAAAGGCTTATTCAGGGTGACGCCATGTTCAGCGACGAATGGCACCTTTCACAGCTTTCTTCCTTCCTGCTTTTGCCGTTTGTATGGGTTTACACAACGTTTACAGGCTCCACCGAAGGAATTATCCTTACGGCAAGGATTTTTTATGTGATTATTCATGCCGCTGCCGCTACGCTGATTTACTTCAAAATAAAAAAATACGGAATTATCAGCGTATTCGCAAGCTTCTTCTACTTCATTTACACTCCTTACAACATCATGTCGCTGAACTATGACTCGATGGGTGTTGAGCTTACCGTACTTTCCGGAGTACTGCTTGCTACGGCGGATTACGACAAAAAGCTGCAGCTTATTTTCAGCGGTTTATGTCTTGCCGGCGCGGTGCTGTGCTGTCCGTATTTGGCAATTCTTTACTTACTGTACGCAATTTGCATGGGCGTTCACATGCTGCTGAGGAAAAAGGATATTAAATTCGCTCTCAAAAGCAAAATGTTCGCGCCGAGAACCTTTTTGTTCTTCAGCGCGGGCGTATTCGCGCTGGCGGCAGTGTTCCTTATCTTTACCCTGACAAGAGTAAGCATAGGAGATATATTCAAAAATCTTCCCGAAATGCTTAAGGATCCTGAGCATCCGAGCATTCCGTTCTCAACAAAAATCGGCACGTATTTCAGCTCGATATTCAACATGCAGCCTCACTTCAAGTACGCGGTTTACGCTTACGGAGCAATGATGCTTGCGATGATTATCGACAAAAAAAGAATGCTTCACCGCTCGGTTTACCTGATTATTACCACAGCGGTTGTTATCTTCACATATGTGTTGATTTTACCGGATTTGGGAACCTCAACCTACAACTCGATTATGTTCCCGCTTATTTTCATAGGCATTACTTCCTACATTCTTTGCGAAAACAAGCCGCGGGAATTCTTTACCGCCGTATTTGTTCCGGGTATTATTTACTCGTTCTGTATTCACTGCACCTCAAACCAGGGCTTCTACGTTATTTCAATGGCGGTTACCGTTGCGAATATCGCAAGCTATGTATTCCTCGCGCAGCTTATTAAGGAAATGCGCGAAAATCCCGACAATATTGAGTACGCCAAGACAATTAAGTATTTCAGCTTCGGCTTTGTTGTGCTGATGCTTGTGCTTCAGGGCAGCTTTGAAATCGGTTCAAAATCAAGACATGTGTTCTGGGACAGCGAACCCTCGCAGCTTACAAGCCGGATTAAGCACGGAGCCGCCGCGGGAATTTACACCAACGGTCAGCGTGCCGCCGAGTATGAGAGCTATTACAACGATTTGCAGAGCTACAAAAACGTTCAGCCCGGCAATATCCTGTTTATGTCTGAAAACACATGGCTTTACCTTGACGCGGAAAACTTAACCTACGGCACATTTTCTGCCTGGTTGTCAGGCGAAAAGCCCGCAACCATTGAAAGGCTTAAAACATTCTATCAAATGAATCCCGAAAAACAGCCAAAGTACATTTATGTTCCCAAAAACTCAAAATGGGATTTCAACCAAATTAACGCTTTGGCGGCGGAAAACGGCTACAAGATGACGACTTCAAACGTCAGCTACCGCTTTGAAAAATAAGCGGTAGTACCGATTCAAAAATATTGATAAAAACGGTGAAAAGTATTAGGATAACATCTTGTATTTTTCACCGTTTTATGATATATTTAAACTGAATGGAAATTCCTGTTACACAGGGCTTGGTACTAAACTTATACAAATCTATTAAAATGAGGTGTTGTAAATGGATACTAAAAAGCTTTACGGCGAATGGCTTGAAAAAGCCGTTGACGACGCTGACCTTATTGAAGAGCTTAAGGGCATTGAGGGCGATGAAAACGAAATTTACGAGCGTTTTTATACTTCCCTTCAGTTCGGAACAGCCGGTCTGAGAGGCGTCATCGGAGCCGGTACAAACAGAATGAACATCTATGTTGTACGCCAGGCGACTCAGGGACTTGCAAATTACGTTCTTAACAAATACGGCAAGGGCGCGGTAGCAATTTCGCATGACAGCAGAATTAAGGCTGATTTATTTATGATTGAAGCGGCTAAGGTTTTGGCGGCAAACGGAATCAAGGCATACATCACAACAGAGCTTCAGCCCACCCCCGTGCTTTCTTACCTTGTAAGATACTTTAAGTGTCAGGCAGGTATTATGGTTACGGCAAGCCACAATCCCGCAAAATACAACGGCTACAAGGCTTACGGCGAGGACGGCTGTCAGATGACAGACAACGCGGCGGCTGCCGTTTATGACGAAATTACAAAGCTCGATATGTTCTCTGACGTCAAGACAATGGATTTTGACGAGGCGTTGAAAGCCGGTCTTATTGAATATGTTGACGAAAGCGTTTATGACAGCTATCTTGAGAAGGTTTTGGAGCAGCAGGTTAACCCCGGCATTTGCAAGGGCGCCGACCTTAAGGTTGTTTACACTCCGCTTAACGGCTGCGGAAACAAGCTTGTAAGGAAGGTTCTTGAAAAAATCGGCGTTGAAAAGACCGTTATCGTCAAGGAACAGGAGATGCCCGACGGCAACTTTACCACCTGCCCCTACCCCAACCCCGAAATCAAGGAAGCTTTGCAGCTTGGTCTTGATTTATGTGAAAAGGAACAGCCCGACCTGCTTTTGGCTACAGACCCCGATTCTGACCGCGTTGGTATTGCGGTTAAGGATTACGACGGAAGCTATCGTTTGATTACCGGCAACGAGGACGGCGCAATGCTTACCGACTATATTCTTTCATGCAAAAAGGCAGCAGGCACGCTTCCCGAAAAGCCCGTTGTTGTAAAAACAATCGTTACCACAAAGCTTGTTAACAAGCTCTGCGAAAAGTACGGCTGTGAGCTTAAAAACGTTTTGACAGGCTTTAAATACATTGGCGAGGTAATTCTTAACCTTGAGAAAAAGGGCGAGGAAAACCGTTATCTGTTCGGCTTTGAGGAAAGCTACGGCTACCTTTCCGGCACCTATGTAAGAGATAAGGACGCTGTTGTCGCTTCCATGCTGGTTTGCGAAATGGCGGCATATTATAAGAAGCAGGGCAAGTCGCTTGCTCAGGTTATTGACGGCCTTTACGAGGAATTCGGATATTACCTTAACCGAACCTTTGCTTTTGAGTTTGACGGCGCCGCGGGAATGCAGAAGATGGCGGACATGATGTCGTATGTAAGAGGAAACATCCCGTCCGAGGTTGCGGGCTATAAGGTTGTTAAGGTGAGCGATTATCAGCTTAAAAAGGAAACCAACCTTGTTACCGGCGCGGTTGAGGATATCACCCTCCCCACCTCAAACGTTATCGCGCTTAACCTTGATGGCGACCACGGCGTAATTATCCGTCCCAGCGGCACAGAACCTAAGATTAAGCTTTATATCACCGCTGTGGGAAAAGACAAGGATAACGCTCATGAGATTTGCGAAAAGATTGTCGCTTCATCAAAGGAAATCTTAGGTCTTTAATAAACTCGGTTTTGATTCACTCATAACCGCACAATTTTAAATCACCGCAGGGTTAGCGGTTTAGATGAAATTTAAGAGTTTCACCAAAACAAAGCTAACCCTGTTTTTTATACGTTCAAAATCTTTTCCGGAGCAAACGAATGACTTACAAGAAAAGCTTTCTGATATTATTTATATTAATTTTTTCCGTTGTTCAGATTTTTATTGCCGCAACTCCTGTCAGCGCCGAAGCGCAGAAAAGCGACGACAGGTTTCTTAGTTTCGGCGACGTTAATCAGGACGGCGTAATCCGTGTTGACGACTGTTCCGCAATTCAACAGCATTTGTCAAAAATCAATGAATTAAGCAGAGTCGGATATTTGCTTGCCGACGCTGACAAAAACGGTACGGTCAACATTACAGACGTAACCTTAATTCAAGAATATTTGGCAAGAATTGTAACAGGACTTCCCGAAGGCACGAAAAACGAGTCCTTGAAAAACGCGTTAAACGTTAAGGACTTCGGCGCGAAGGGCGACGGATTCGCGGATGATTCAACAGCCTTTAAAAGCTGTTTGAAAGCTGCAGAAGGAAATCCCGTGCTTGTACCTCCGGGAACATACGCTGTAAACAGCTGCATATTTGACCCGAATATTCCCGTGAAGCTTATCGGACAGGGCTCGCCCGTTATAACGCGCAATCAACCGCCTTCAAAATACAGTCAGGCATTGTTTACGTTCAGCAACACGCCTTCGGCGTATATTTCCGGACTGACCTTTGACTGCAAACGCGACGATTTTACCGTGAAAGCCACGGCCGAAAAGGACATACACGCAAATACAATTGAAGCGGAAGAATATGACGAATGGGTAAACACAAGCTGTCTTTATTTTAAAAAAGGGGCAAAAAATGTCACCGTTAAAAACTGTTTGTTTAAAAACTGCTCGCGCGAGGGCATTGTGTGCGCTTACGGCAACTTTTCAAACCTCGATATTAAAAACAATATCTTTTATAATACCTCCGACTGTTTGTGGCTTACAAGCGGAATAAAAGACTCCTACAGCACATTCAATCATATTTACTTTAACAACAACTATTGCGAAGAAGGTCGAACCATCGGCGTTGAGTTTGACAACAGGCGATACAACGGCGTTGATTCGGTAGCGAAGGACATACAAATCCGCGGAAACGTATTCAGCAATTTTGTAAAATGCGCGGTTAAGCTTGTGTGCTGCGAGGATGTTCTGATTGAAAACAACAGCTACACCTTCAGGGAAACGTTGTTTGAAAAGGCAAGAAGTAAAACGGATTCTTTCCACTTCACCTTTGTTGCGGCTATCGGAAACAAGGGCGAATGCGACACGGTACGCTGCAAAAACATTACCGTAAAAAACAACAAGGGCAAAGCGGAAACGCCTTTCCAGCTGCGCGCGCCAAGCGGAGAGGCTGTTACGGCAACGTTGTTCGAAAACATAACCTTTGCGGAAAATGAATTTGACTGCAAATATAAGCTTGCCGCTGTTGAGTATTCGGACGGAGTTAATATAACCGACAATTTATACAGTATATATGATGAAAAATACAAACCGAATTTTAAGCTGTACAACAATTTAAACAGCGAAAATATTAACGAATCAAACAACACCCTAAAAAATTAATACAATTATAAAACGGCGTCCGTGTTCATGTTACGGGCGCCGTAATTAACAGCAAAGGCTTTCGCCGCTCAACGCTTTTACGCGCCGAACCGTCAAAAACGCTTACACGCGAAAAAAGAGGCGGCAAACGCTGCCGCCTCTGAAAATCCTATAATAATTTAACTGTTCTTTGGACTCACTCCGAATTCAGAATAATGTCTTTTCAAAAAATGAGTATTACATTGGACTTTCTCCGTTCTGTAGGATACCGTAAATCAACTTAAATCATACATGGGAAAAACTCCCTTCAAAAATCAGAAAATACTATATAAACGAAAGATTTGTCGATATCGTCGAAAAATTTAACTTCTCATTGGACTGTCCCCGTAAATAGTCAAATTAATTCATAGACTTCTTAATATTAAATTGTGAAAAGGCCGAAACCCCGTTCACTTGATGTATCAGCATGCTAACCTGTTCAGGTAACCGTCCCCTATATATAAATAATTATGAAAGCAGTTTTAATATTCTTAGGGAGGACGCTTACAAATGAACGTCAATCATCTGAATATGAAAAATATGTTTAATAACACTGAAAATAATGTTGCTTCAACAAAACAGGATTACAATGAAGCTACCTCAAGAGACGGGCAGGATACATTGGGTGGTAAGCTCCGCAGATAGTCTTTAATCTGGTGCTTATAATAGATATTAACTTTCATATTAAAGACCTCCTTGTCTTTCCTTTTCTTTGTCTATATTATACATCGGTTTATCCACAATGTCAATACTTTTTATAAAAATATTTTAAATTTTTATTTTTATAAATAACCTTGAAATATTAAAACTTATGTGTTATAATGAAAATTGAGGGCGAGTAAAAACAGGGCTGATTTCAAAATTCAGCCCTGTTTATTTTTCCGATAAGAGTTCAAAACGATAAAACATCGCTGCAATTACCGTATACAAAAAAATCAGGAGAGCCGCGGCTCTCCTTAAATTAAACTTATTTCTTTTCCCTTCCGAGAAGATAATCTACAGATACCTCGAGGATATCGGCAAGGGCAACAAGCTCCACGTCTGTCACGAAACGGATTTGACCCTCAAGCTTGGAAAGACCGGAAGCGTTCATGTCTACGCCGTTAACCTGAAGCTGCGCCAAAAGCTCCTTCTGCTTCATGCCCTTTTGCTTTCTGACAAGCTCAACACGGTTTCCCACAAGATTTCTGTCCCCAAGTTCCTGCTTTCTTAATCTCATTTTTTACTCTCTCCATATCCATTAAAATTCTTTTTGATAATTTCTTTTGAATATTCTTTATAAAAATTCTTCAAAAAAATTCTTCAAAAAAATTCTTCAAAAACATTATGGGTATATTATAATACGTTTTAAGAAAAAAAACAAGGGTTTTTTGTAAATAAATTTAAAAAATTGAAATTTTTTCTTGAAAATAATTACAAACGCAACATTTCTTGACGTATTCCCCATTATTTATTTAATATTTTATTATATTTTATCAAATATTCCCATTAATTTTTGCTTTGTTGAAACTTGTTAAGTCTGTTAAAACTTTAGATTTTAAATGTTAAAGATTGTTTAATATGTTAAAAAGCGAATTTTTGCCGAAATTACTACAAATAAATTACAAAATAATTACACCGCATACGTTTGATTTGAACAATGAAATAAACATAAACGCAAAAGCGCCCGTTAATAAACGAGCGCTTTTGTTTGAAGAAATATTCAAAATATTTCGTTAGTTTTTATTATCAGCCGTTAAAGGTACCTTCCTCAATTGCCGAGACCATGGCTACGCGTTTGTCGTGTCTGCCGCCCTCTTCGGGGGTATTAAGAAAGATGTCGGTGAATTTTACAGCGTCCTCAACGCTTGTAACTCTGCCTCCCATACACAAAATATTGGCATGGTTATGACGGCGCGTCATTTCGGCTCCGAATTCGTTGTTTACAACAGCTGCTCTTACTCCCTTTACCTTATTTGCCGCCATTGAGATGCCTATACCGGTTCCGCAGCAAAGGATACCGAACTCATATCCGCCTTCGGTTACTGCCTTGGCAACCTTGTAAGCGTAAACCGGATAGTCCACGCTTTCATCGCTGTATGTACCGAAGTCCTTGTATTCTATTCCCTTTTCGTCCAAATATTTTTTTACGGCGCAAATAAGATTGTATCCGCCGTGGTCACATCCTAAAGCTATCATTTTGTTACTCCCATCCTCTTATTTAATTCTCTTTGCGCCTGAGGAAGCCTCAGGTATACCGGCATAAGCCCTTCGTCCGTCAGCACTTCCCCCGCGCTTATGCTTTTAAACGCCGCAAGAGCGGTTGATGAAGCTTTTTGGACACGAATATTAACCGGTGATAAAAACACATCAGGGACTGATTTTCGCAGGAATTCAAAGCTTATTTCAGCCCCGTCCCCTATCAGCATGATTTTTTCGCCGTTATACACGGTTTTAAGCTCCTGTTCCAAGTCATTCAAGGCAAGCGCGCGGTCGTCGCACAAACGCGTCAATTGTCCGTCCTTAACGCGAAACAAAGCGTTGTAGACCTGAGAACAGCGCGCGTCCATAACAGCGCAGATTACGCAGTCCGAATAAAGCGCGTTATACGCCATGCTTTCAAGAGTTGAAACCGCAACGCAGGGCAAATTGTTTTCAAACGCAAGTCCCTTTGCCGCGGCGACTCCGATTCGAACTCCGGTAAAGGAACCGGGACCCGCGTTTACGGCAATTGCCTCGATTTCATTTAAGGAAACGCCGGAATTAACGCAGAGCTGTTCAATCATCGGTATTAATGTTCTGCTGTGCGTCAGCGAGGTGTTGATGAAAAACTCGCCTATTATTTTATCCTCCTGAGCAATGCAGACCGAAGCGGCCTTGGCGGAGGTGTCAATTGCCAATATTTTCAAGTTATATCAAGACCTTCGATTTCAAAAATTCTTTGATTTTCGTTTTCACCCGGAGCTATGCTGATTTTTATACAGTCATCGGGAAGCGCGCCTTCAATGTTTTCGCTCCACTCAATAACGATAACGCCGTTGCCTATGTAGTCAAAAAAACCCGTGCTGTACAAATCGTCCCAGGTAGTAACGCGATACATGTCAAAATGATAAATGTCGTATTTTCCCGAATACTCGTTTATAAGCGCGAAGGTCGGACTTAAAACTCCGCTTTCAACGCCGAGAGCCCTTGAGAGACCTCTGGTAAAGGCGGTTTTGCCCATTCCCAGACCGCCGAAAAGAGCAATTACCTCAGCTCCGTTAAGCTTTTCTCCTACCCTTTTGCCTATGTTCTCCGTTTGAGCGGCGCTGTTTGAAATTAACCTTGTCATATATCAGAACAGACCTGTAATTTTACCCTCGGCATTAACGTCAATGCTGTGGGCTGCCGGCTTTTTGGGCAGACCGGGCATGGTCATGATGTCGCCTGTATAAACAACCACAAAGCCCGCGCCGTTTGAAAGCGATACGTTTCTTACCGTAATTTCAAAATCCCTCGGAGCACCGAGCAAGGCCGGATTATCCGAAAGCGAATACTGGGTTTTTGCAATACAAACGGGCAGCTTGTCACCGCCGAGTTTTGTAACCTCGGCAATTGCCTTTTCGGCAGCCGTGGTGTAATTAACCTTAGCGGCTCCGTAAATCTTGGTTGCAATCGCCTCGATTTTCTCCTTAACGGTGAGGTCAAGCGGATATATAGGTTCAAAGCCGGAGGGCTTTTCACAGGCTTCAACAACCTTTTCGGCAAGCTCGATTCCGCCTTCGCCGCCCTTGCCGAACACGTCTGAAAGCGCGAAGTCAGCGCCCTTTTCACGACAGTATTCCTCAATATATTTAAGCTCGGCCTCGGTATCCGTGCCGAAACGGTTAATTGCGACAACAACGGGCACGTTGTACTTTCTCATGTTTTCAATGTGCACGCCGAGGTTTACTATGCCCTTCTTAAGAGCATCAAGGTTTTCGGCGCCAACCTCTGCCTTCGGAACGCCTCCGTTATATTTAAGCGCGCGGCAGGTGGCAACCAAAACAATCGCGTTTGGCTTTAAGCCGGCATAGCGGCATTTAATGTCAAGGAACTTTTCGGCGCCGAGGTCGGAACCGAAGCCGGCTTCGGTAATGCAGTAATCGCCGAGCTTAAGAGCAAGCTTTGTGGCTCTTACGCTGTTGCAGCCGTGAGCGATATTGGCAAACGGTCCGCCGTGCATGATTGCGGGTGTGCCTTCAAGCGTTTGAACAAGGTTGGGCTTGATGGCGTCCTTCAGCAGCGCGGTCATCGCGCCGTCGGCCTGCAAATCACGGGCATAAACGGGTTCGCCGCCGTAGTTATAGGCAACCAAAATATTTCCGAGTCTGCGCTTTAAGTCCTCGATGTCGGAAGCAAGGCAGAGAATCGCCATAACCTCCGAGGCAACGGTGATTATAAAATGATCCTCGCGCGGAACGCCGTTAACCTTACCGCCGAGACCGACTACAATATTTCTGAGAGCTCTGTCATTCATGTCAAGACAGCGCTTAATAAGGATTCTTCTTTGGTCGATACCGAGGTCGTTGCCCTGCTGAATGTGGTTGTCAAGCATGGCGCAGCAAAGGTTATTTGCCGAAGTGATTGCGTGCATGTCCCCCGTAAAGTGAAGGTTAATGTCCTCCATGGGAAGCACCTGAGCGTATCCGCCGCCCGCGGCTCCGCCCTTGATTCCGAAAACGGGACCAAGCGAAGGTTCACGCAATGCTATTACCGCTTTTTTTCCGATTTTTGCCATAGCCTGTCCCAAACCGGCGGTTGTGGTGGTTTTGCCCTCTCCTGCGGGGGTAGGGTTGATGGCGGTAACAAGAATAAGCTTGCCGTCGGCATTTGACTGAAGCCTTGCGCTGAGCTCATCCGAAAGCTTTGCCTTGTACTTTCCGTAAAACTCAAGCTCGTCTTCGGTTATGCCGAGCTGAGCGGCAACTTCTTTGATTGGCAGAAGCTCGGCCTGCTGAGCGATTTCGATATCAGTTAACATAAATTGAGCACCTCCGTGCATTATTTTTCATGTTATATTATAGCAAATTAAAATAATTGTATTATTCTCTATTGATATTATAGCGAGAATTTAATATAATAAATATGAATAAAACTTTTGAGAGGCGTTATATTTGGGTAAAAGCTCGATTACTGAATTTATACGTAAAACAGATATTTGGCTTTGGCTGCTGACCGTATCCGCTGTTATTTACAGCTTTTTGCTGATTTCAAGCATGCAGCGCTCAGGCGAATACAATTACCTCAGACCGCAAATTGCCGCGGTGCTGCTCGGCACTGGTTCGGCGCTTTTGATTGCCAACGCGGACTACAGGTTTTTGCTGAAAAAATGGTACATTGCCGCCGCAATCGGCTTTGTTCTCGCGCTGCTGGTGTTTTTCTTCGGCATTACAATAAACGGTACCGACGACACGGCTTGGCTTGAGCTGCCGGGCGGCTTTACGGTTCAGCCGTCCGAATTCATAAAAATCTGCTTTATAATTACATTTTCAAAGCATCTTTCATTTTTAAACGAAAAAAAGCTTATTCAAAGCTTTCCCGCGGTTTTGTCGCTGCTGATTCACGCGGCTGTACCGATGCTGATGATTCATTTTCAGGGCGACGACGGCACGGTGCTTATTTTCGCGTTTATATTTTTGATTATGTCGTTTATTGCAGGTGTACAGCTGAGATATTTCATAATACTGGGAATTTTAATGCTGATTGGCATTCCGATTATATGGAATTTCTTTTTAAACGACGAACACCGCAACCGTTTTTTGGCATTGTTTGACCTTGACGGAAACGCCGTGACCAACTACGGCTGGCAGCAGTTTCAGGGAAAAATCAGCATGGCAAGCGGAGGCTTGACGGGCACGGGACTTTACAACGGTTCGCGCGTTGAATACGGAATTGTGCCGGAGCAGGAAAACGACTTTATATTCACCGTCGCCGGCGAGGAGCTTGGGTTTATCGGCTGCTTTATACTTATGGCGATACTGTTCGGAATTATTATACGGCTGATAATTGACGCGAAGAACGCCAACGAAAGCGACGGAAGGTACATTTGCACGGGCGTGTTCGCAACTATTGCTTCGCAGACTATTATAAACCTCGGCATGGTGCTTGGCTTTCTGCCTGTTATCGGAATCACCCTGCCGCTGTTCAGCGCGGGCGGCACCTCGGCGCTCAGCACAATGATTTGCATAGGCCTGGTACAAAGCGTTTGTTACCATAACGACGACGACATGGACACAGCGAAAATCAACCGTAAAAACAGAAGCCGTACAAGAATCAGACTATAAAACAAAAACAGGAGCAAACGCTCCTGTTTTTTATTTCTTGTCAATTATTACGCTTGCAAGGTACGAACCGAACGCCCAGCAGGTTTTGTTGTCGCCTAAATCAAAGGTCACCGGAAGCTCCTGAGAGCCGGTGTTTCCGTTTGATTCCGAAGCGTTGATTACCGCAGTTATCTTATCCGCGCTGAGCGATTTCAAATCATCGCTGCTTCCTATAAAGGTAACGTTAAGGTTATTGGTGCTGACGCTGCTTTTAAAGTCGTCGGAAAGGTTATTAACCTTAAATTTATCCACATTAATTGTCTTGCGCGAAAGCTTCCTGAAATCAATTGTGACGTCGATTACCGAATTATTGTCAATTACCTTGCAGCCGTTCGGTATGCTTAGCTTAAGGGAATCGATGTCATACTTTTTATTTTCAAGAGTAGCGAAGTCAATTTCATCAAGCGAAACAGAGAACACGGTGTCTAAATCTTTTTGAGAACCGGCAACGCTGACCTCTTTGGGAGCTATTTTCATGTTTTCATCAGTCAGGACAAAGCTCTGCGGCTTGTTCTTGAACGTTGCCTTGACGGGAACGGTCTTTTTCGGATCTATCTTGATTGTGCACTTGACCGTTTCGGACGACAGCGTAAGATAGCTTTTTGACAGCTCGGTATCGTGCTCGTCATACAACACTATCCTTGCGTGAACTTCCTTGTTTGACTCAAGATTTTCCATATCCTCGGCTACGGCGCAAACCTTGCTGATAGCTCGGATGTTTTCGCTGGGGCCGGATACGGAAACGGTATCGTTGTCAAAGGTAACAGAAGCGTAGTAATCGTCCTTGGCGCTGTACTTAAACTTCGGGGTTATTTTAAAATCCTTGTTGGACGCGGTGTCAATTTTTACCGTAACCTTTGAAGGCGTGCAGTTTGTTATTTGAAAAGTACTGTTTATAGAGGAATTTTTATCCGCCGAAACCGCAAGATTAAAGGTGTCGGCGCGGTCAACGTTACTTGCGTTAGCTGTTACAACCAAGTCGTCCTTTGTGATGGAACCGAGAAGCTTACGGTTGCCGGTGACGGTTACGGAAGCGTAGCCCGATTGCTGGTCGGCAAAATACGAGTGGAGTCCCATATTTACCGCTTCTTCGGGAAGCGAAACCTGAATGGGCACGTCGTTGATTGTAACTACGGTGTCGTTGCTTGAGCCCATGCTCATATACACCCAAATCGAGATGGAGATGATTACGGACAGCACGAGCATGATTTGATTGTTAAACAGTATTTTTTGAGAGAGGGATTTCTTTTTCATTGCTTGTTCCTCCCTCTTTTGAAGAGCTTTGATTTTTCGGCGTTGTCAAATTGTCCGAGCAAGTACATATTAAGCTTTTTTATAAGCGCTTCACGGGTTAAATCACGCTCAAGGTTTCCGCCTACCGCAAGCGAAACAACGCCTGTTTCCTCGCTGACTACCAAAACAACAGCGTCGCTTTGCTCGCTCATGCCCAATGCCGCTCTGTGGCGGGTGCCGAGGTTGATGTCTACGTTGGGGTTGTCTGTCAGCGGAAGTATGCAGCCCGCAGAATAAAGCTTGCCGTTGCGGATTATGCTTGCTCCGTCATGAAGCGGCGCTTTGTTAAAAAATACATTGCCGAACAGCGCGACAGAGGTTTCGGCGTTTAACACTGTGCCTGTTGCCGCTATGTCGGAAAGCATGGTTTCGCGCTCAAAAACAATGAGCGCGCCCGTGCGCGAGCGGGAAAACAGCACCGAAGTGTCCGCCGCGTCTACAATTGCCTTTTTGACGGAGTTTTCAAGTTCTTCGCCGGGCTTCGCTTTTGTAAATGCAGAAAAATACCGCCGCCACGTGTTGTTTCTGCCCATTTGCTCCAGCGCTTTGCGGATTTCGGGCTGAAAGATGATGGCGATAATTACAACCGACGCTTCAAAGAAAATCCTGAGCAGCGACGACAGCATTACCAAATTGGCGATTGAAGCAATAAAATAAACAAGGAGCATTAACAGTATGCCCTTAAGGAGCTGAATAGCGCGGGTTTCACGGAAAAGCCGCAAAACTCCGAAAATTAACAGCGCAATTGCCAATATATCAATAACGTCGCGAACCTGTATGGTTTTCAGAATGGAAATAATATTTTCAAAAAATTCCACGCTCATACTCCTTTCCTTGTTTTTGCTATTCTCCGTTTTTATTTTACCACAAATCAGTAGTTGATTGCAAGGTTTTTTATGCTTTTTTAGAAATTTTATTTACGGCGTTTACAAACGCGCGGATTTGCGCCTCGTCGGAAAACGCGGACGCCACAGCCCTGACTGTTCCGGTGTATTGCGTGCCGTACTGTTCGTGCGCAAGCGGCGCGCAGTGCAGTCCTGCCCTGACGGCAATGTTAAACCTGTCGTTCAGCAGAGCGGCGATTTCCTCGCTGTCGCGGCCGTTAAGGTTAAAGGAAATTACGGGCGCGTGAGAGTCGATTTCGGGCCGTGCGGTATAAAGCTTAACCTCCCGGTTTTTCTTCAGTCCGTCATATAGCGTCCGCGCAAGCTTTATTTCATACCTTTGTATGTTATTAACTCCGCGGTTAACAACAAAGCGGATTCCCTCGTTAAGCCCCGCTATACCGGGCAGATTAGGCGTTCCGCTTTCAAACTTATCAGGCAAAATTCCGGGCTGTTCACGGTCTGAGGACAGGCTGCCCGTACCGCCCTGAATCAGACTTTTCGGCGAATTTTCACTGTTGATTATCAACAGTCCCGTACCCATCGGGCCGTAAAGCCCCTTGTGACCGGGAGCGCAGAGGTAATCTATGCAGGAGTTTTTAAGAGAAATCGGCAAAACGCCTGCGCTTTGAGCCGCGTCAAGACAAAACGGAATTTTATAAATGCGGCATAGCGCGGCTATGCGCTCAACCGGAAGGCGTATTCCGAACACGTTTGAAGCGTGTGTGCAGACTACAAGCCTTGTGTTTTCTCTGAGCGCGTTGCGGAAATTATTAAGGGTTTGGTCGTCGTCGCCTTCAACAACCTTGGCTGTCGAATAGGTGACTCCCCTGCTTTTAAGCGCCTCAACCGGGCGCAAAACCGCGTTATGCTCCAGCGACGAAATAACGGCGTGGTCGCCTTTTTTAAGCGTGCCTTTGATAACCGTATTCAGAGCCTGAGTGCAGTTCAGAGTAAAAATCACGTTTTCGGGCTTGTCAAAATCAAAAAGCCTTGCGGCGTTTTCACGGCAGGAATACATTATTTCGGAAGCCTTAACGGACATTTTGTGACCGCTCCTGCCGGGATTTGCGCCGTAGCTGAGCATGGCGTTTGCAACGGCGTTTACTACCGCGCGCGGTTTTGGGAAGGTTGTGGCTCCGTTATCAAAATATATCAAGACAAATCAACGGCGGCTACGCCCACCGTCCTGATTTTTCCGGTCTTGATTAAGCTTACAGCGTCCTCAAAGCTTCTCCTTACAAGCAGGCTGTACCCGCAGGAACGCCGCCGCAAATTGGCGGGAGTGCGGATTACCCTTGAGCTGATTCCCTGCCTGCGAAGAATCTCTCTTGCCTTAAGCACGGCTGTCATGGACGGAAAAAGTATAAGATTATTGTTCATGTTTTCACCTTTTTCTTTACTGTTTTGATTATCCCTCGCTACATATTATGCAGGCGGTAAAAAAGGTGAAAAAAATCACAGCGCCGAAAGACGCTGCGATTTGAAAATGTTTATATTTGAGACTCAAGCATTTTGCTCATGTCATACATTCCGGGCTTTTGCGAAGCAAGGAACACAGCCGCGTTAACAGCTCCGACCGCAAACACCTGCTTTGACTGCGCCTGATGAGTTAGGGTAACAACCTCGTCGTGACCGGCAAAAATAACCTCGTGTTCACCTACAATTGTTCCGCCGCGTACCGAATGAATACCGATTTCGTTCTTTGAACGTTTTTTGCGGTAAGAATGGCGGTCGTAAACATATTGCGGCTCGTTTTCAAGCGTATCCGAAATCGCGTCGGCAAGCATAAGCGCGGTGCCGCTGGGCGCGTCAACCTTAAGGTTGTGGTGCTTTTCTACAATTTCAATGTCAAAGCTTTGCCCGAGTACCTTTGCCGCCTGCTTGGACAGCGCGATTAAGAGGTTGATTCCGAGCGACATATTTCCGGAATAAAACACCGCGATTTGCTTTGAAGCTTCCTTAATTTTCGCGATTTGCCCGGCTGAATAGCCCGTGGTGCATATAACGCAAGGCACGCTGTTTTTGAGTGCGAAATCAAGCATGCCGTCAAGCGCGGACGGGTTTGAAAAATCAATTATTACGTCCGGCTTACGCTCGGCTTCCTCAAAGCTTTTGTATACCGGGAAATCATACTTGCTTTCACCGAACGCGTCAACGCCGAAAACCGTGTCAGCGCGGTTGTTTTCCTCAATTGCCTGAGCTACGAAGCAGCCCATTTTTCCGTTGCAGCCGACAATTGCCGCATTTACCATTTTAACTTCCCCCTGTTTTATTTTAGAAATTAAGGGAGTGACGCGCGTCGCTCCCTTATATATTTAATCAGATTTTATCAAGCAAATCATACTTTGCGAGGCAGTCCTTTAAATCATGATAGCCCGCGACGCTCATCGGAACAAGCGGAAGCTTACATTCGCCGACGTTGAAGCCGTAAAGATTCATTGCGGTCTTTATGGGAATCGGGTTAACGTCGCTGAACATGATATTCATAAGCTCAAGATAATGGAAATGAAGCTTCTGAGCCTCGGCAAAGTTATTGTCAAGGCAGAGCTGACAAATCTTGTGCATTTCGGCAGGACAGATGTTTGCGAAAACAGAGATTACGCCCAAAGCGCCGAGCGACATAAACGGTACTGTCTGGTCGTCGTTGCCTGAGTAAATGTCAAGGTTGTCGCCGCAAAGCGAACGGATTAAAGCGACCTGGGAAATGTTGCCGCTTGCCTCCTTGATGGCTTTGATGTTGGGATGCTTGCTGAGCTCCTGACAGGTTTTCGGCTGAATGTTGCATCCTGTTCTTGAAGGAACGTTGTAAAGCACAACGGGGATGTCAACAGCGTCCGCGATTACGTTGAAATGCTTTACAAGTCCTGTCTGAGAAGTTTTGTTATAGTAAGGCGTTACGGAAAGGATTGCGTCTACGCCTGATTTTTGAGCTTCCTTTGAAAGCATAACGGCTGTTGAAGTATCGTTGCTGCCTGTACCGGCGATAACGGGAATTCTGCCGTTTATTTTTTTTGCTGCAAACTCCAGCACCTCGCAGTGCTCTTTTTCGGAAAGCGTGGCGGCTTCGCCTGTTGTTCCGCAGGCGATAATTGAGTCTGTTCCGTTTTCAACGTGGAATTCAAGCAGCTGCCCGAACACGTCATAGTTTACACTGCCGTCCGAATTCATCGGGGTTATAATCGCAACGCCCGATCCGGTAAAAATGTGGTCTGCCATAATCTGCCTCCGTTACTATTAGTTTCAATCCATATAACCTTCGGCGCAAAGCAGCTCGGCGAGCAATACAGCGCCGCCTGCAGCGCCTCTTAACGTATTGTGCGACATACAAACAAACTTGTAGTCATACTGTGTATCCTCTCTGAGTCTGCCCACAGAAACAGCCATGCCGTTTTCAAGATTACGTTCGGATTTAATCTGCGGACGGTCGGGCTCAGTAAAGTAATGCAGGAAATGCTCGGGCGCGCTGGGGAGCTTAAGCTCCTGAGCTCTGCCCTTGTAATTTTGCCAAATGTCAATAATTTCTTCAACCGAGGGCTTTTTAACGCCTTCCTTAAAGGACATGAACACAGCCGCTGTGTGACCGTCCGAAACGGGAACGCGGATACACTGCGATGTGATTGAAATGTCGTCGGTGTTAACGATTACGCCGTTTTCAACCCTGCCCCAGATTTTAAGCGGCTCCTGCTCGGACTTTTCTTCCTCGCCGCCGATGTAAGGGATAACGTTGTCAATCATCTCAGGCCATGTCTTAAAGGTTTTGCCCGCGCCCGAAATTGCCTGATAAGTGCACGCAAGAACCTTATTTACACCAAGCTCCTTAAGGGGATTGATTGCCGGTACATAGCTTTGCAGCGAACAATTTGACTTAACCGCGATAAAGCCTCTTTTTGTGCCGAGGCGTTTTCTTTGAGCCTCGATAACCTTAAGGTGATCGGCGTTGATTTCGGGAATAACCATGGGAACATCGGGTGTGAAGCGGTTTGCGGAGTTGTTTGAAACAATGGGGCACTCCGCTTTTGCGTAACGCTCCTCAAGCGCCTTGATTTCATCCTTCTTCATATTAACAGCGCAGAAACAGAAGTCAACCTCAGCGGCAACCTCCTCTACCTTTTCCGCGTCCATCAGTACCATATCCTTGTACTTTTCGGGAAGCTCGGCTGTCATATGCCATCTGCCGTCAACACATTCTCCGTAGGTTTTGCCGGCGGATCTTGCGCTTGCGGCAAGAACGGTAACCTCAAACCAGGGATGGTTTTCAAGCAAAAGCGCAAAGCGCTGACCTACCATTCCTGTTGCTCCGATAATTCCTACCTTGTACTTTTTCACTATGATTCCTCCAAATTTAACAAATAAAATCAAAAAAGCAGTTGCCATATTCGAATAAATATTATAGAATAGAAACAGTGTGCTGAAATATAAATTCTTTAGCTTAACTACCCCTCGCAATATTCAAAGCCATATTGCCTTACTTTATAATATACCATTTTACTCTCATATTGTCAATTATTTCAGCTTTGTATTTTTGAAATTTATAATTGAAAACGAGGACTTTACATGAAAACAAGTGACTTTTATTATGATTTGCCAAAGGAGTTAATCGCTCAGACTCCCGTGGAGCCGCGCGACCATTCGCGGCTGTTGGTGCTGAACCGTAAAAACGGCTCGGTTGAGCATAAACATTTTTATGATATTATTGATTATTTGAACGAGGGCGACCTGATTGTCGCCAACGATTCACGGGTTTTGCCCGCAAGGATTTACGGTATTAAGGATGAAACCGGCGCGAGGGTTGAGTTTTTACTGCTTAAACAAATAAGCGGAAACCGATGGGAAACCCTGTGCAAGCCCGGCAGAAAAGCCAAGGCAGGCGCGCGCTTCAGCTTCGGCGACGGAATTCTGACCGCCGAGGTTGCCGAGGTTAAGGACGACGGCAACAGGATAGTTGATTTTGACAGCGACGAAAACTTTTTTGCCGCGCTTGATAAAATCGGACAAATGCCGCTGCCGCCGTACATAACGGAGGAGCTTAAGGACAGAGAGCGATACCAGACGGTTTACAGCCATGAATTGGGCTCTGCCGCAGCCCCCACCGCAGGTTTGCATTTTACCGAGGAGCTTATGGACAAAATCAGATCCCGGGGCGTTAAGATTGCGTATGTAACGCTTCACGTAGGGCTCGGCACCTTTCGTCCCGTCAAGGTTGACGATGTGACAAAGCACAAAATGCACAGCGAGCATTACGAAATTCCCGAAGAAACGGCGCGCTTGATTAACGAAACAAAGGCAAACGGCAAAAGGGTGATTGCCATAGGAACCACCTCTTGCCGCACGCTTGAAAGCGTTGCCGCCCGGTACGGCGAAATTAAGCCGTGCGAAGGCTTTACGGATATTTTCATCTATCCGGGATTCGATTTCAAGGTGCTCGACGGCTTGGTTACAAACTTCCACCTGCCCGAAAGCACGCTGATTATGCTTGTTTCGGCGTTTGCGGGTTATGACAGCGTTATGAACGCGTATCAAATTGCCGTAAAAGAAAAATACCGCTTTTTTTCATTCGGGGACGCAATGATTATTCTATGATTTATATATTATTATCATTGACAAATGCGTTTATTCAGCCTATAATATTACTATAATAATATCAGAAAGGCGGAATTAATATGGCTCAAACAAATGTCAATATAAGAATGGATGAAAGTACCAAAAAAGCGTTTGACGCTTTTTGCAGCGAAGTGGGCTTATCTGTCAGTTCGGTATTCAATATGTTCGCAAAAAAAGTTGTAAGGGAACAGCGTATTCCTTTTGAAATCACCGCGGACATTCCTAACGATGAAACCAAAAGAGCAATTGAAAACGTCAGAAACGGTCAAGGTCTCAGCAGAGGTTTCCGTTCTGTGGCGGATTTGATGGAGGACTTGTATGCTGACGATTAAATACGAAATCACCTTCAAAAAGGATTTTAAACGCGTCGTCAGGCGTGGATACCACATACCGCTGATGGAAACCGTTATCGAAATGTTGGCGAATGAAATTCCATTGCCTCCAAAATACAAAGACCACCATTTGTCAGGCAATTACGCAGATTGCCGCGAATGTCACATTACACCCGACTGGCTGTTAGTTTATAAAATTGATAACGACGCGTTAATATTAGTATTAACCAGAACCGGCACCCACAGCGACTTATTCTGAGCGGCGTATTACTGCGCCGCTTTTATCCTGCGTCCGGCAAGCTTCGGGGACGCAATGATTATTTATTAAACGCAAATTTAAAACACGTTATCAGGTAACGGAGGAATTATGTATAAACTGATAAAACAGGAAGGGCAAGCAAGAAGGGCGGAATTTGTTACGCCGCACGGCACAATCCAAACTCCGGCTTTTATGAACGTTGCCACCTGCGGAGCGATAAAAGGCGCGGTTTCCGCGCTTGATTTAAAGAAAATAAAATGTCAGGTGCAGCTTTGCAACACCTACCACCTTCATTTACGTCCCGGCGATGAAAAGGTAAAGCAGCTGGGCGGACTTCACGCCTTTACGAGGTGGGACGGACCTATCCTTACCGACAGCGGCGGTTTTCAGGTTTTTTCACTGGCAAAGCTGAGGAACATCAAGGAAGAAGGCGTTTTCTTTAATTCGCACATTGACGGCAGAAAAATATTTATGGGACCCGAGGAAAGCATGAACATTCAGTCAAACCTCGGCTCAACAATTGCCATGGCGTTTGACGAATGTGTTGAAAACCCGTCGCCCTACGAATACACAAGGGACAGCGTCGCGCGCACAACGCGCTGGCTTAAGCGCTGCATAAAGCGCATGGACGAGCTGAATAATTCGGAATCAGCCATAAACCCGAGACAAATGCTGTTCGGAATTAACCAGGGCGGTACATACCGTGATTTGCGTACAGACCATATGAAGGAAATTGCCGAGCTTGATTTGGACGGCTACGCCATAGGCGGCCTTGCCGTTGGAGAGCCCACCGAGGTTATGTACGAAATAATTGAGGCGGTTGAGCCGTTCGCGCCGAAGAATAAAATACGCTACCTTATGGGCGTTGGCACTCCCGTAAATATTCTTGAGTCGGTTTACCGCGGGATTGACCTCTTTGACTGCGTTATGCCGAGCAGAAACGCGCGTCACGGCCAGCTATTTACATGGGAGGGCGTGCGAAACCTGAACAACGCGAAATACGAGCTTGACCAATCCCCCGTTGACAGCTCGTGCGACTGCCCTACCTGCCGCAATTTTTCACGCGCGTACATCCGTCATCTGCTGAAAAGCGGCGAAATGCTCGGTATGAGGCTGGCTGTTATCCACAACCTTTACTTTTACAACAATTTGATGGAGGTAATCAGGCATAAGCTTGACGAGGGTTGCTTCACTGATTTTTATGAAAAATACCGAAAAATCCTCGGAGTAAGAATATAATTAAAAAAATACTTGCAAGAAACGTATAAAACTGCTATAATCTTAATAATTGTCAGAAAGGAATGAATGATATGAATAATTTACCAATACTCGCTCAGGCTGACGGAGGCGCAGGCGGCGGATTCGGCATGTGGGGCATGATTGCGATTTACGCGCTTATCATTGTAGCCGTATATTTCTTCCTGCTCAGACCGAACTCCAAAAAGAAAAAAGAAGAAGCCGAGATGAGAAACTCACTTGAAATCGGCGACGATATCACAACTATCGGCGGAATTATGGGCAGAATCGTTGCCATCAAGGACGACGAGGACGCTATTATCATTGAAACAGGCTCAGACCGTGTTAAGATGAAGTTTAAAAAGTGGTGTATTTCTTCGGTTGACACCGTTAAAGACAAAGGCGCGAACGCCGCACCCGAGAAAAAGAGCTTTTTCAGCCGTTTTAAAAAGAATGACGACGAAAACAAAACCGCTGAATAATTTACAAATTTCTTAGAATTTAATTTCAACTCCCTGAATATAATTTAGAAATTGTATTCAGGGGGATTTTTTATGCAGGATAAAAGAAAGCTTGTAAAAGCTGTTGCGGCAGGAACAATTTGTTCAATGCTTTGCAGTGTTATTTTGACCGCTGCTTTAGCGGCGGCAATAATGAGCGTCGGCTTGCTGCCGGACGATATACTTATGTGGATAACCGTGGGGATTATGCTCGTAAGCGCTTTTGCCGGCGGTTTTATTGCCGCGAAAATCAACAAAGGCGCCGGAATTCCCGTTGGCGGACTCACAGGACTTGCGGTATTCTGCGCCGCCGCGCTGTCATCTTTTTCACGCGGCGAATCAAACGTTACTGTCATGATTCTTATTAAGCTTGCCGCGGCGGTTTTTGGCTCTGTTGTGGGAGGAATAACGGGAGTGCGGGAAAAACGCGGCTCTAAATACGGCAAATTTTAATTTCAGCCGACGGCTGTTATTCAAATTATTCTTTTTTTGACAGTAAACGGCGTGCCAAAACGCGCAATCTGTGTATGTAACGCTCAAGGGCAGGCAGATTATCCCAAAGGAATTAAATTTTATTGTAAAAACAGTGGAAAAATACAATTTATTATGCTAT
>ODAI014672426.1_pt1 | contig 38144 bp, 29 predicted proteins | sample 1539321 | NCBI WGS metagenome assembly ODAI01 (sample SAMN02144231, study PRJEB22623) | gut metagenome | biome: sheep rumen | host: Ovis aries | place: New Zealand
ATATCAGGTGGTTATTGCGCCGGGGTCCTACCTCTTCCCATTCCGAACAGAGAAGTCAAGCCCGGTTGCGCCGATGGTACTGCAATGCAATGCGGGAGAGTAGGTGGCCGCCTTTTTTGAAGAAGGAGAGTCCTCCTGGTCGGAATGGCCGGGAGGACTCTTTTTTTGCCTATCCCCGACATTATAATGAGTGTTATTTTGCATTCATTTGTCTTTAAAAAGTTTAAATTGTGTACGCGAACAGCTTATGTTTGGAATATGTTTTGTACCTTTGCACGCGATAAAAATATGAATCAGGAAGCTCCTTTGTTTCAGAGTCTTGGTTCAAACGATAGTCAAACGGAATCCAGGCACGGTGGTAGCTCTTTCTCACGTAGGCCCGTGTCGCGAACGATTTCTCTATAGATTGTTCAGGTTCCACAAATTTATACATGATGAGAATATTTAAATTATTTGTTTTACAATTATTGATGTTAGTCCCAATCTCGGCGAGTGCTGACGTTGCGGGCGACCAAGAAGCATTTGATTGGAATCCTGTTATGGATGCCATCATTCAGGTAGAAAGCAAAGGAAATCCGCGGGCCGTATGTGGCCGATATGTAGGAGTCCTGCAGATTTCGCCTGTATTAGTGAAAGAGTGTAACAATATTCTGAGAAGTAGAGGTATCAAGAAGACCTATTCACTTTCAGATCGTTTCAATGAGCAGAAGTCTCGTGAGATGTTTGTTATCATTCAGTCGTTTCACAATCCGACACATAATGTTGAGAAGGCAATCCGGATGTGGAATGGTGGACCGGGATACAGTGTTGCAAGAACACAGCGTTATCTCAATAAGGTTAGAAAACATTTGCAGTAAGAGTCCTGTCAAGGGGCGATAAAGGAAGAAATCCAGTCATGATACAGAAGTTTGATGGCTGGATTTCTTTTTTTTGTATTTTCTTCGTACCTTTGCCTGTCGTAATAGCAGAAGGATATGATGAAACAAAGGTTGATCGTTTTGAGTTTGTGTTGTATCTGCGTGTTGGGCTGTCTTGCTCAACGTGTCAGGCACTTGTCGGGTAAACATTATAATGCTGTTGTGGATTCTTTTGCCACTTTGCCTCCTCTTACTTCTTCAGACATTGTGATGTTTGGTGACAGTCATACGGAGTTTGGTGACTGGCAGGCGTACTTCCCGCAGTATTCCAACATTCATGACCGGGGTATCATCGGCGATGATGCCGGCGGTATGATTAACCGTCTGTCGCAGGTGTGCTCCCACTGTCCGAAAGCCATCTTCTTTGAGTGTGGTGCCAACGACCTTAGTCACGGCTTGACGGCGAGCAGGGTAGCCTCCGATGTGCTGCGCGTTGTCGACAGGATACGTAAAGCCTGCCCACATACCAAGTTGTATGTGCAGGGTGTGTTCCCCATCAATGAGGATTTCGGCAGGTGGAAAGCCCTGAAAGGCAAGACCAATGTGATTCCGATAATCAACAACAAGCTTAGGCAGGGTTGCAAAGCTCGTGGAGTAACCTATATCGACCTGTTCAGTCTCTTCAAGGAACCCCATTCCAACAAGATGCGGAAAGAGATATGCAAAGACGGTCTTCATCTTTTACCGGAAGGCTACCAGATATGGGTAAAAGCGATCACACCATATATCGACCAACTCAACAGGGTTAAGTAAACGAAAAAGCCAGTCATCAAGACTGGCTTCTGTAGTTGCGGAGGCAGGACTCGAACATGCGACCTCCAGGTTATGAGCCTGGCGAGCTACCAACTGCTCCACTCCGCGATATTACCATTTTTGGTTTAGCGAGTGCAAAGGTACGCTTTTCCGTTGATATGACCAAATAAAAATGGTATAAAATATCGTTTTGTCCTATAGTTTGCCTTTTTTACGGCTTTTCCAATCGTGTTTTTCCGCTTCTGAGTGTTTTCTGAAGACATAAACCAAGTCTTCAGTCTGCCAGTTTGGTCACTCTCATTGTTGTGGCCTTCTTGGTTCAATCTAACGTTGCACATAGTTCTAAAATGTGCAAAAATAATAGAATTATCGGCTGAAAAATTTGTTTGTTTGCTGAAAATGGCTTACTTTTGCACACAATCTTAATGTTGTGCAAAAGAGAACATGAGGAGGATTGAAGGATGTCAATATCTAAAACGAGACAAAAGTTAGTAGATGTAGCCCGTCAGTTGTTTGCCAAGAACGGCATAGCCAATACGACGATGAACGACATTGCGGTGGCTTCCGGTAAGGGACGTCGTACGCTCTACACCTATTTTAAGAGTAAGGACGATATCTATTATGCCGTCATCGAGTCGGAGTTGGAGCGTCTGTCAGACAAGCTTGACGAGGTGGCAGCCAAGAAGATGCGTCCTCAAGACAAGATTATCGAGCTCATCTACACCCATCTGAGCATGATCAAGGAGACTGTTGTCCGCAACGGAAACCTTCGTGCGGAGTTTTTCCGTAACATCTGGATGGTGGAGAAGGTGCGCAAGAACTTCGATGAGGACGAGTTGGAGCTGTTCCGAAAGGTCTATGAGGCAGGCAGGGAAGACGGCGAGTTCGACATCGACAACATCGACCTGGTGGCAGACATCACCCATTACTGTATCAAAGGACTCGAAGTGCCGTATATCTTCGGACGCCTGGGTCACGGTATGACGCCGGAAACCTCACGACCGTTGGTTGCCAAGGTGGTTTACGGTGCACTCGGAAAACTCAGTGCCAAGTCATCGGCGCTCAAGTGAGCAATTGACAATTGATAATTGATAATTCAAAATTAATAATTTATAATTCATAAAAAAGAAATGGGATTATTAGAAGGTAAGACAGCACTGATCACAGGTGCTGCACGCGGTATCGGAAAAGCTATCGCGCTGAAGTTTGCTGAAGAAGGTGCAAACATCGCATTTACAGATCTTGAAGTCAACAAGGAAACCGAGCAGGAGATTGCAGCCAAGGGTGTCAAGGCCAAGAGCTATGCCAGTAATGCAGCCGACTTTGCCCAGACCGAAGAGGTTGTCAAGGCCGTGAAGGAAGAGTTTGGCGGCATCGACATCCTCGTCAATAATGCCGGTATCACCAAGGACGGCCTCATGCTCCGCATGACCGAACAGCAGTGGGATGCCGTTATCGCCGTTAACCTGAAGTCAGCTTTCAACTTCATCCATGCTTGTGTGCCTGTGATGATGCGTCAGCGTGGTGGCAGCATCATCAACATGGCCAGCGTTGTAGGCGTTCACGGCAATGCCGGACAAGCCAACTATGCAGCTTCCAAGGCCGGCCTCATCGCCCTTGCCAAGTCTATCGCCCAGGAGATGGGACCGAAGGGCATCCGTGCCAACGCCATTGCTCCCGGCTTCATCGAGACAGCCATGACCGCCCAGCTCCCCGACGCTGTTCGTGAGGAGTGGAAGAAGAAGATACCTCTGCGTCGTGGCGGACAGGTAGAGGACATTGCCAACACTGCCGTCTATCTTGCCAGCGACCTCTCCAGCTATGTCAGCGGTCAGGTCATCCAGGTTGACGGTGGTATGAACATGTAAACCAAGTCTTAGTTTGCATTACATCCGTATCAGATAGTATTGTGCAGCAGGTATGCCGAGTATGCTTGCTGCGCAATTTGTATTCAAAAAAGAGTTTTAGATGCAAGTAGTCTACGAGGATAATCACATTATTATCGTCTATAAGGAGAGTGGGGAGATTGTCCAGGGCGACAAGACCGGCGACGAACCACTGTCGGAGACGGTGAAACGGTATCTCAAGGTGAAGTACAACAAGCCTGGTGCCGTGTTTCTGGGCGTCGTTCACCGGTTGGACCGTCCCGTCAGCGGTCTGGTTGTCTTTGCCAAGACCTCGAAAGCGCTGACGCGGCTGAACAAGATGTTTGCCAACGGAGAGGTACATAAGACGTATTGGGCGATAGTAAGCAGGCCCACCTCCCAGTCTCTCCCTCCCGGTGAGGACCTTCTTGAGGAGCATCTTCTCGTTCATTGGCTCGTTCGCAACGAAAAGCAGAACAAGAGCTATGCCTACGACCATGAAAAGCCGAACGCTAAGAAAGCTATGCTGCGCTACAGGGTGCTTACTCACGGCGAACGCTACGACCTGGTAGAGGTGAACCTGCTTACGGGGCGCCACCATCAGATACGTTGTCAGTTGTCAGCAGTAGGTCGCGTGATACGTGGCGACCTGAAGTATGGTGCCAAGCGCAGCAATCCCGACGGCAGCATCTCGCTGCTTTCGCACCATGTTGAGTTTTTTCATCCTGTCTCCAAGGAGCTGATCAGTATTGATTCTCCGCTGCCGAACGACGACCTTTGGCAACGGCTCGTTCCGTAATTCTTCACTGGGGAGGGGCTGCGATAGAATCGCAGCAAACGGGACGGAGAGGGAGAGGAGGCGGAAGTTGGGGAAGATGAAGGAGGGGTGTTTCTGGTTGTTGCTTAAAAAAAACGGGTGATAATTTCATTATTTCGTTTTTTTTCGTTTCCTTTGCAAGTAATTACGCATGGCGGCTTCTTGTTGCCGTGTCTGGAATCTACACCAAGGCGTATGAAGAAACTCGCGAAGTGGCTGGCGGCTATTATCCTGACGCCCATACTTCTTTTCCTACTTCTGACCGTATTGCTTTACATCCCCCCCGTACAGAACTGGATGGTAAAGCAGGTTGCTTCGTATGTCTCCGAGCAGACAGGTATGCACATCAGTGTAGACAACGTGCGCCTGTCGTTCCCTTTAGACCTTGAAATCAACGGATTCAGGATGATCAAGCCTGCCGTTGTCCCGCGTTCATCCTCTTCCCTGCAAGGCATGTCCCGGACACGGGTGTCGGTTTCTCCCGATACCGTTGCCGACGTGAAGCGTCTCATTGCCGACGTGTCGCTGTTGCCGTTGCTCAAAGGCGAGGTCGAAGTGAACGCCCTGGAGTTGAACGAGGCGAAGGTGAACACCATCGACTTCATCCCTGCCGCCCGCATCAGGGGAAACGTGGGGAGACTCTACCTGGAAAGCCACGCCATCAGCCTGAGCAGTGAGCTGGTGAAGTTGAACGCTGCGAGTCTTGAACGTTCGCAGTTAGACATCGCCCTCAACGACTCCGTACCCGAAGATACCACCGAGAGCAAAGCCAACTGGAAGATAGACATCAGCGACCTCAACATCAGGCAGACCGCCCTCACCCTCCACATGCCCGGCGACACGATGGCTGTGCACGCCGAGATGCAGAAGGCCGTAGCCGAAAATGCCCATCTGGCACTGAAGGATGCCGTCTATCAGGTAGGCAGGCTCGACTGGCAGGGCGGACAAGTAGATTACGACGTGTGGACGGCAGCTGAACTCCGCACGGGCAAGAACCGTCGCGACTACCGTCGTCCCCACCACACCAACGCCTTCGACGGCAGCCACCTGCAACTCTCCGACCTTCACCTGTCTGTCGACTCGTTCCTGTTTGCTGCTCCACGCATGGCGATGAACGTCCGTTCTGCTCAGTTCAAGGAGCAGGGCGGGCTGCAGGTAGATGCCTTCAGCAGCCATTTCACCATGGACGACAAGATGCTCAGTCTGCCCGACATGAAGCTGAAGACCCCTCACACCGCCCTCTCAGCCCGTTACCAGATGGACCTGAACGCCTTTGCCGACAAGAATCCCGGCAAGTTCTTCGTCGATGCCGACGGCTATGTGGGCAAGCACGACATACAAGTATTCGTTCCCACGCTGCCCAAGAAGATGATGGCGAAGTGGCCCCGTCAGCCGCTGACGCTGCAAGGGCATGCCGAAGGCAACCTGAAATACCTCACCTTCAAGGACTTCCATGCCCAGTTGCCCTCTGCCTTCAACCTGACCGCCACCGGATGGGTAGCCAACCCCACCGACACTGACCGTCTGCGTGCCGACGTGAGCGTGAAGGGCAGGACTGAAAACCTCGACTTCGTCACCGCCATGCTGCCGCCAGAGACGCAGCAACAGATACGCATCCCCCGTGGCATAGGCATCAACGGCAACGTGAAGGTCAATGCCCAGCGCTACACCGCCGACCTCATGGCGACCGAAGGTGGCGGCAGCCTGCGTGCCAAAGGCTTCTTCGATGCCCGTACCCAGGAGTATAACGTCAACGCCAGTGCTACCAACCTGCACCTGGAGCACTTCGTTCCCGGTCAGGGGCTTAGTTCTTTCAGCGGCGACATCATCGCCCAAGGGCGTGGCACCGACTTCCTCAGTCCCACGACAGGAGCCAAGGTGACCGTCAACATCCGCGACTTCCGCTATGGCAACTACAACCTTGCCGGCTTCGGCGGTGAGCTGAGCCTGCACAGCGGTGCCCTCCACGCCAAGGTGAACAGCAGGAACGGAATCGTGGGAGGCGACTTTGCCATCAACGGCACCCTCACCAACCGTCTTGCCGACCTCCATGTGAAAGGGCGTGTCACCCATCTCGACCTGAAACGCCTGGGTGTGACTCCCCAACACTATATCGTCTCCACCACAGCCGATGTATATGTCAAGTCGGACATGAAGAGCAACCACTCCGTTCGCGGACATGTCGGCGACTTCCTGCTCAGCGAACAGCGGGCGAAAGACAGCCTCATACCCCTTGTCAGCGGCGACTTCGACATCGACGGCGCCATGGGTGCCAAGAGTCTCCGTGCCCATTTCGACGGCATGATTACCCGTGCCGACCTCCACCAGCTGGGAGCCGTCGGCCAGCCCTTCACCGCCTCTTTCGGTGCCAACCTCATGATGCAGTCTGACCTTGCCGACTTCTACAACGTGCAGGGCAAGGTCTGCAACCTGTCAGTAGCCGAACATGACCAGACCTACTACGCCGACGATACCGACATCGACATCCTGACCCGCCGCGACACCACCCATGCCGTCGTCAACAGTGGCGACTTCTATCTGAATGCCGATGCTCGTGGCGGCTATAAACAGTTGCAGAAAGAGGCCGATGCCTTCACCCGCGCCATCCAGCAGCAGCTGAAAATGAAGACCATTGACCAGCAAGCCCTGCGTGCCGAGTTGCCCACAGCCCGCCTGCGCCTTGTTGCTGGCTCCGGCAACTTCTTCACCCACCTGCTGCAGCAGAACGGTTTTACCTTCCGAAGTGCCGATGTCGACCTCAGCTCGTCACCGCAGACAGGCATCAACGGTACCGCTTCCGTTGGTTCGCTGAAGATGCTCACCGACAGCATCACCATCGACTCGCTTCACCTGGCACTCACCCATGAACAGGAGAAACTCAACTATGCGCTCGGCATATACAACAGTCCGCAGAACACCTACCCCTATCAAGGCAGCATCAGCGGCATGCTGCAAGAGAAAGGACTCTCAGCCCGCGCCGTCGTCACCGACAAGGACGGCAAGACCGGACTCGACCTGGGGCTGATGGCACAGATGGAGGAGATGGGAACTCGCTTCCGCATCACCTCCGAAGAGGCGGTCTTAGGCTACAAAGCCTTTGCCGTCAATCCTGACAACTACCTCTTCCTTGCCAACGACAAACGGCTCTCCGCCAACATGAAGCTGAAGGCTGCCGACGGAACGGGTGCCTACCTCTACTCCGACGACAGCGACACCGAGTCGTTGCAGAACGTCACCCTCACCATCAACAAGCTCCAACTGGGAAAGATTTTCGACGTGTTGCCCTTCATGCCCTCCGTGGAAGGCATCCTCGACGGCGACTTCCACCTGATACAGACCCATGACGACCTGACCATATCGAGCGATATGACCATCAAAGACCTTGTCTACGAGCATTCGCCCATGGGTACTATCGGGCTGCAACTTGTCTACATGCCGAAGGAAGACGGCTCCCAGTTCGTCGATGCCGTCATCCTGCAGGAAGGCAACGAGGTGGGTAAGCTCACAGGTACCTACTACTCAGAAGGAAAAGGATACCTCGATGCCAACTTCTTCCTGAACAAGTTCCCGCTACACTTCATCAACGGATTCATCCCCGACCAGCTGATAGGCTTCCGCGGAAACGGTGAAGGCGAGCTGACGGTGAAGGGACCGCTGGACAAGCTGAACGTCAACGGAGAGGTATACCTCGACTCCAGCTACGTCTACAGCCTGCCCTACGGTGTGGAGATGCGTTTTGCCAACGATCCTGTGCGCATCCAGGACAGCAAGTTGCTCTTCGACAACTTCGAAGTCTTTGCCAATAACGACAGTCCTCTCAACATTCAAGGCTCCCTCGACTTCTCGGATATGGAGCGGATGATGCTCGACGTGCGCATGAGAGCACAGAACTTCCTCTTGATAGATGCCAAGGAGAACCCGCGTTCTGAAGCCTACGGCAAGGCATACGTCAACTTCTTCGGCATGATGCGCGGCCCGCTCAGCGGCCTCACTATGCGCGGCAAGCTCGATGTCCTGGGCAATACCGACATGACCTACGTGCTCCGTGAGTCGGCACTTGCCACCGACAACCAGATGGACGAGCTGGTGAAGTTCACCGACTTCAGAGACTCCACCGCCCTGGCTGTCGTCGAACGCCCTGAGTTTACCGGACTCGACATGAGCCTGTCTGTCAACATCGACGAGCAGGCACACATCGTCTGTGCACTCAATGCCGACCACAGCAACTACATCGACCTGATAGGCGGCGGCGACCTGCGCCTGAGCTACAACGACAACAACGACCTGCGGCTCATCGGCAGGTATACGCTGAGCAGCGGAGAGATGAAGTATTCGTTGCCCGTCATCCCGTTGCGCACCTTCAACATCCAGCAGGGAAGCTACATCGAGTTCACCGGTCCGCCGATGAACCCCACCCTGAACATCACGGCAACGGAGCGTGTGAAGACCAGTGTCTCTGATGGCACGTCGCAAGGCAGGATGGTTGACTTCGACTGCGGCGTAAGCATGACCAACACGATGCAGAAGCCGACGATAGAGTTCATCATCGATGCACCCGAAGACATGCAGATGCAGAACGAGCTCAACACCAAGAGCAAAGAGGAGCGCGGCAAGCTGGCGGTCTCGATGCTGGCTTCCGGCATGTATCTCGGCGATGGCAGCGGCACGACCAATGCCGCCATGAGCGGTGCCCTCGCTGCCTTCATGCAGAACGAAATCAACAACATCACGGGCAGTGCGCTCCGTTCGATGGGACTGGACATCTCTGCCAACATGGAGACGGCTACCGATGCTACCGGAGCCCTGCACACCGACTATACGTTCAAGTTCTCAAAACGCCTGTGGAACAACCGGCTGCGCGTCATCATGGGCGGCAGGGTGTCTACAGGCAGCGGCGTGGCTGCCGATAATGGTGCCTTCTTCGACAACTTCTCTATGGAGTATCGGCTGAACAAGCGCGAGACCCAATATCTGAAGCTCTTCTACAAGCGCGACTCCTATGACTGGCTGGAAGGAAACATCAGTGAGTTTGGTGCCGGTTTTCTGTGGCGTCGCAAGCTCGACAAGTTCAGCGACATCTTCAGGTTCAAGACCCAGACACCGGCATTGACACCTCTACCGCAACGTAAAGATACTCTCGTAAACTTCAATCATGAAAAGAAATAGCATCATACTCTACCTCTTGGCGTTGCCATTGGCAGCATGGCTGGTGGCAGCATGCTCTACGACGAGTGCCCTGCCCGAAGGTGAACAACTCTATACGGGGCTGAAGAGTACGCAATATGAGAACTACGAAGCCAACGACCACTTCAATACCACCAAGGCTGAGGTGGATGTCGTCTTGGCGGCAGCCCCCAACGGAGCCCTCTTCGGCAGCTCGTCGGTGCGGTCGCCGTTCCCTGTAGGTCTGTGGATATGGAACGCATTCAGCAACAGCAAGAGCTCCTTTGGCAAGTGGATGACCAAGGCTTTTGCCAAGAAACCTGTCCTGCTGAGCAATGTCAACCCGTTGCTCAGGTCGACGGTGGGTGACAATACGCTGAGCAAGCGGGGCTATTTCGACGGGAAGGTGAGCTACAAGACCTTCCCATACGCCGACAACAAGAAGGCGAAGGTGCAGTATACCGTCAACCTGGGACACCTCTGGACGGTAGACACGCTGGCCTATGTCGGCTTCCCTGCCGATGCCGACAGCCTGCTGGACTACACACGGGAGCAGTCTTACGTGAAGCGCGACGACCCCTTCGACGTGGCTCGGCTGGAAAACGAGCGTCAGCGCATCTCCGAACTCTTCCGCGACAACGGCTACTACTACTATGACAAGAACCATGCTTCCTATCTTGCCGACACGGTGAACGTGCCGGGTAAGGTGCAGTTGCGCTTGCAGATGGCAGAAGGACTGCGCGACAGCATCATGCACAAGTACTATATCGGCAACATCACCATCAACTATAAGAAAAACTTCATGGAGAAGTTGGAGCAGTCGCGCAAGATGCGCACGCTCACCATCAACTATAACGGCGACAGACCGCCCATCCGTTCGCGCGTCGTCCTCAACGACTTGCAAGTCCGTTCGCGACAGCTCTACAGCAGACAGCGGCTGGAAGAGTCGCAACGGAAGATCAATGCGTCGGGTGTCTTCTCGACAACCATGTTCAGGCTGACGCCAAGGAAGTCGCCGACAGCACTTCTCCAGCAGGTCGGCGACTCGATGGTGGCTGTCCGTACCGGCACCGATACGCTCGACCTGACCATCGACTGCATTCTGGACAAGCCCTACGACTTCTATGTCGAGGCTTACGGCAAGGGTAAGAGCAGCGGTAAGTTCGGACCGGAGCTGATCGTGGGTTTCACCAAGCGCAATGCCCTGCGTGGCGGAGAGCTGCTCGACGTGAGCCTGCATGGTTCCTATGAGTGGCAGACAGGCCATCGGGGAGAGGGCACCAAGACGCGTGTCAACTCTTACAGGTATGGTGCCGAGGCATCGCTGACGTTTCCGCGTATTGTCAATCCTTTCCAAACTCCTATGCGAAAGAAGCTCGACAGGATGAGGAAACGCGGTGAGTCGCTGCGCGATCCAGATGTGCGGAAGCGCATCTTCCGCCGTCGTTACTACGACACTCCCTCGACGGTATTGAAGGCTTCGGCAGACGTCATCAACCGGGCAGAGTTCTTCAAGCAGCATGTCGTATCGGGAGAACTGCGCTACAACTGGAAGACGTCAGCCAATTCCTCCTATGAGTTCACGCCGCTCTCCATCACCTACGAGTACATGAGCAACCGTACCGACTCCTTTATACGCCTGCAAGAAAAGCATCCCTACCTGAAGACGTCGATGGCAGACCAGTTCATTCCGAAGATGTCGTTCTCTTATTCCTACCATAGTCCCGACAACTACCGCAACCCCATCAGCTGGTGGACGACCGTCAGCGAGGCTTCCAACCTGCTGGCAGCTGGTTATGCCGTGTTTGGGCAGAAGTGGAGCGAGAAGGACAAGACCATGTTTAAGAACCCGTTTGCGCAGTTTGTGAAGTTGGAGACCAATTTCACCAAGACGTGGCGGCTGGGCGATTATTCCTCGTTGGCTGCCCATGCCAACATAGGTGTGGTATGGGCGTACGGCAACTCAGCGGTCGTTCCCTATAACGAGCAGTTCTATGCCGGCGGTGCCAACAGCATCCGGGCGTTCAATACTCGTGGTATTGGTCCCGGCAAATATCGACCTGCCAATAACCGCTCGTCATACGTCGAGCAGACGGGCGACATCAAGGTGCTGATGAACCTGGAATACCGTCCGAAGCTGTTCGGAAAGATGTATGGTGCCGTCTTTCTGGATGTCGGAAATGTGTGGGCGATGCGCGAAGATGCCAATCGCGCCGGTGCAAAGTTCGAGATGAAGAATTTCTTCAAGCAGATGGCTGTAGGCACGGGTATCGGTCTGCGCTACGACTTCGACTTCTTCATCCTGCGACTGGACTGGGGTGTCGGACTCCATGTGCCCTACGATACCGGCAAGTCAGGCTTCTACAACATCGGGAAGTTTGCCGATGCCCAGGCATTCCACCTTGCCATCGGTCTTCCGTTCTGACCTACCAGTTTTTAATCGGTGAGATTCCTTTCCTTGATTCACCGAATGAAACCGCCACAATTAACCGAACGGAAATTCCACAAACAACCGAATAAAAATATCTCAAATCACCGAATTTTAACAAATTTCTTTGGTGGTTTGCGATTAAAAGTTGTATATTTGCGGCATAAACTGTAATGTGATGGCAAAGTACAAACAACGAATAGCAGACAAGCTTCTTGAACGTAAGGTTCTCGGAAAAGGTGCCGTTCTTATTGAAGGACCTAAGTGGTGTGGCAAGACAACAACGGCTAAACAATTGGCCAAAAGTGTACTTGACCTAGGGGATGCATCGGTGCTTAAACAAAGCACACAAATGATAGAGATAAGTCCCAAGTTTCTTTTGGAAGGAAAGACTCCTCGCTTGATTGACGAATGGCAGGCACTGCCTCCCATTTGGGATTCCATTCGTAGTGAAGTGGACAAACGAGGGGAGCCTTCTCAGTTTATCCTTACAGGTTCTTCTGTACTTCCGGATGCCGATGAGACCATTCATAGTGGAACAGGGCGATTCGCACATATCATGATGCGTCCCATGAGCTTGTATGAATCGGGCGAATCGTCGGGGACGATTAGTCTGAAGGATTTGTTCGATGGCAAAACACCAGAAGTTCAGCAATGTAACCTGACTGTTGAAGACATTGCCTACCTTACCTGCCGAGGTGGATGGCCATGGGCAACATTGATTTCCAAGGATGTTGCCCTTGATCAAGCTTTCGACTATGTGGACTCTGTGATAAAACGAGATATACAACGCGTGGATAAGGTAAAAAGAAGTCCTGAACGTGCAAGGTTGCTCCTTCGTTCGTATGCAAGGAATATCTCTCAGCAAGTTTCATATGCCACTATTCGTAAAGACATGCTTGCCAACGATGCCAGCACACTGGATGAAGATACTGTAGCAGACTACATTAAGGCTCTGAAGAAACTGTTTGTAATTGAAGATCTCGCAGCATGGAATCCAAATCTGCGAAGCAAAGCAGCCATCAGGACAAGTGATACACGCCATTTCGTGGATCCGAGCATTGGGACAGCCGCATTGGGACTTGGTCCAAAAGACCTGATTAACGACTTAGATACGTTTGGACTTTTCTTTGAGGACATGGCCGTGCGAGACCTGCGTGTGTATGCAGAAGCCTTGGATGGCCAACTTTATCATTACAGAGACGGCAATGGTCTTGAATGTGACACAGTTCTTCATCGTCGTAATGGCAGCTACGCTCTGCTTGAGGTGAAACTGGGAGGAGAAGATCATATTAATGCTGGTGCAGCTAACATGATAGAACTTGCCGGGAAAATAGATACTGATAAAATGCCAGCACCATCATTTATGGCAGTTATCATCGGTGTTGGACAGTATGCCTATCAAAGACAAGATGGAGTATATGTCATCCCCATAGGCTGTTTAAAGGATTAAAACATTCCAAGTTGTGCAAGTCCAAGAATGGTTAATAGAACGTGAACGGCTACTTGGGCGCATCAAGGAATTAGAAGACAGAAAAAGAAGACGGGACTAAAATTTACTCTTGACAGCTTACTTCAAATTTCCCAATTATCGGTAGGCAAGAATAAAGCTAACGCTTCTTATCTATATGTCTTATTGTTCATTCCTATCTCATAGGCATTACGGTGTTTATAGGGTTTGACATGATGATGATGATTTTAATACTCTTTCAATAGCTTAATGATAACGTTCTGGAGTTTGGGCAAATCACTCTTGAATCTCCAACAGCCGGTTGTGAATGCTATGTCGGTAGCGGTCAGACATAGACTACATCATTTTGAATATTCGACTTAAATACTGGACGAAGCGAGTCACGATACCTGACTAAATCAACTTCACAATCAAACAGGCGCTTCAGCGACTGTCTAAGCTCATACATCAGTGAAAGAGAGGGATGAGCAATCTCAACAACAATGTCGATATCACTATCTTCTCCATTCTCGTTTCTGGCAACAGAACCGAAAATTCCAAGCTTGGTAATGCCGAAGTGCTGTCCGAAAAGATGCTTGAACTCTGACAGCTTGTCAATACATTCTTGAAGTATTAGCATAGCTCTTTCTATTATTATTTGCAAAAATAGGGATTATCGGTGAAATCGCCAAATAATCAAAAGAAAACTAAGAAGTTTTGTTGAAACAAAACCCTTCACACGGCTGTAACTGTTTGGTAATCAGAGAGATGTTGTGAAGGGTTTGAAAATGATGGGTTTATGAGCGATGTTTGTCTCATTTATGCCGTTTCTTTGCGCGATGTAAGTGCCTGTATATCAGAAGATTGGAGATATGGCAATTTTTGACACGTGTCGGAAACGTTTCTGACACGTGTCAGAAGGTCTTCCGACACGTGTCAAAAGATGCAGTGATGGCTAAAACGGAAAAAAAGCTCATGTTGTTTGGAAAACAAATGCTTTTGTATGCAGACGTATGTCGTATTTACAAACCCTTCACAGTATTTTGCTGTCTGTCAAAGGATTATGTGTATGTGAAGGGTTTGTGACATTTTATTTAAAAGGTACTTTCGTTCGACAAAGAAAAGAAAAACAAGTTTTCCTTTTGCTTTGTCCTCACTTAATCGTACCTTTGCACCGCTGATGAACATAGCAACAGAACAGATATAACAAAACATTAATACATCATGAAACCGACATTATTCTTATTGGCAGCCGGAATGGGTAGCCGCTATGGTGGCTTGAAGCAGCTCGACGGGCTGGGACCTAACGGTGAAACCATCATGGATTACTCCATCTACGATGCCATCCAAGCAGGATTCGGAAAGGTCGTGTGGGTCATCCGCAAAGACTTTGAAGACCAGTTCCGCCAGCAGATACTCTCGAAGTATGAGGATAAAATACAGTGTGAGCTGTGTTTCCAGGAGTTGGATGCGCTGCCCGAAGGCTTCACCTGCCCTGAAGGACGCACCAAGCCGTGGGGTACCAACCATGCCGTGCTGATGGGGAAGGACATCATCAAGGAGCCGTTCCTCGTCATCAACTGCGACGACTTCTACAACCGTGATGCCTTTATGGTCATGGGTAAGTTCCTGAGCGAGCTGCCGGAAGGTTCCCGTAACCGCTATGCCATGGTCGGATTCCGTGTGGGCAACACGCTGAGTGAGAACGGTACCGTTTCGCGCGGCATCTGTTCAACCGATGCCGACGGCCATCTGACGACTGTCGTCGAGCGTACCAAGATTCAGCGCATCGACGGCGTGGTCAGCTATCAGGAAGATGACAAGTGGGTGGCCATTGCCGATGAGACGCCAACCTCCATGAACATGTGGGGCTTCACTCCCGACTACTTTGAGTATAGCGAGGAGTTCTTCAAGGAGTTCCTTTCCGATCCGAAGAACATGGAGAACCCGAAGTCGGAGTATTTCATTCCCTTGATGGTCAACAAGCTGATCACCGACGGCACGGCAACGGTGAAAGTGCTCGACACCACGTCGAAGTGGTTCGGTGTGACCTATACTGCCGACCGCCAAGATACCGTTGACCGCATACAGCAACTCGTTGACGACGGTGTCTATCCCAACCAACTGTTTTGAAGTCAGGATGGAATCAAGAATACAATTGCTTACCGATGCCGAGCTCTCACGCCTGAAAGAGATCTTGGCATCGGCTCGTCATGTCGTCGTCTGCTGTCATAAGTCGCCCGATGGCGATGCCGTAGGCTCTTCCCTGGCTTGGACTGACTACTTGTTGCAGACCGCTGACGACGAGGGTAGGGAGGTGACGGTGGTCTTGCCCGATGCCGCTCCCGACTTCCTGCATTGGATGCCGGGATTCAATACACGGGTGATGCGCTACGACAAGAAGCCGGAAGAGGTGAAGGCGTTGCTCGACAAGGCTGACCTGGTGTGTTGCTTAGACTTCAATACCAGTTCCCGCACCGAAGACATGAAGGAAGCATTGGATGGGTGTCGGGCTCCGAAGCTGTTGCTCGACCACCATTTGCAGCCCGACATGGAGACGGTGATGTCGGTGTCAAGGCCTGACTTGAGCAGTACCTGCGAACTGGTGTTCTGCCTGATATGGCAGCTGGGTGGCTATGAGGCGATGAGCAAAGAGTGTGCACAGTGTCTCTATGTAGGCATGATGACCGATACTGGCGGGTTCACCTATAACTCGTCACGGCCGGAAATCTTCTGGATTGTCAGTCAACTGTTGGCTAAAGGTATTGACAAAGACCGTATCTACAACCGTGTCTACCATAACTACAGTACGTCGTGCATGCGTTTGCGGTCGTACGTCATCTATCGGAAGATGCGGGTGATAGAAGAACTGCGTGCCGCCTACTTCTCTATCACCAAAGAGGAGATGCAACGCTTCCGCTTCAAACGTGGTGATGCCGAGGGATTGGTCAACGAACCCTTGAAGATTAAAGGGCTGAAGCTGTCCATTTCGTTGCGCGAAGACACCGAGCGTCCCAACCTGATTCTCGTCAGCCTGCGCTCATCCTGCGGATTCCATTGCGAGAAGATGGCGCGTGAGTTCTTCAATGGTGGCGGTCATGAAGATGCCGCCGGCGGAAAACTATACTGTTCGGTAGAGGAGGCAGAGCAGGTTGCACTGAAGGCTATCATGGCTTATAGGGAGCAACTTGGAGGCGTAAAGTTCTCTAATGGCTGCAAAAAACTTTAAATAATGCCTTATCTTTAGCCAGAACAGATTGAAACTCTAAACTTTTTGCTATCTTTGCACCTAATTACAGATAGAAATTGGATATGACAATGAAGAAGTTTTCTCTCTTATTCTTCCTGATGGCGATGGTGGTGACATGGTCAGCATGTAACCGCACCGAGACTTATGCCGAGCAGAAAGAGCGTGAGCGCAATGCAGTTAATGCTTATCTGGTGAAGGAGGGAGTACATGTTATTGATGAGACGACGTTCAAGAACCAAAACTACACCACAGACTTGGAAAGGAACGAGTTTGTCTTGTTCGAGTCTACGGGTGTATATATGCAGATTCTTAACGAAGGTTGCGGCGAGAAACTGAAAGACGGTGAGACGGCAACCGTTCTCTGTCGTTTTTCTGAACGCAACCTGCTGACCGACACGTTGCAGCTTTCCAACAATGTCTTTGGATGGTCTGCTGTCGTTGATAAGATGTATGTGACGAAGAACGGCATCACCTATACCGCTTCTTTCGATACATCCTCAAGTGTGATGTACAGGACTTATTCCAGTGCATCCGTACCCGCCGGCTGGCTTGTGCCGTTGACCTACATCAAACTGGGGCGGCCTTCAACAGCTGATGAAGACGTGGCACTGGTGAAGTTGATCGTTCCACATACCCAGGGACAGAGCAATGCCGCTTCTTCGGTGTACCCTTGTCTCTATGAACTATCCTACCAAAGGGGCAGGTAATATCATTTACAATTCACAATTCACAATCCTATGTCATTGATTAAATCTATTTCCGGCATACGCGGAACCATTGGCGGACGGCCGGGCGACACGCTCAATCCGCTGGATATCGTTAAGTTTACAACTGCTTATGCTACCTTTATCCGTCGTAATGGCGGAAACGGTCAGCAGGCTGACTTCAATGCCAACCGCCCGACTATTGTCGTCGGACGCGATGCACGCATCTCAGGTCTGATGGTCGACAACATCGTTTGTGGTACCCTGATGGGCATGGGCTATGACGTCGTCAACATCGGACTGGCAACAACACCTACTACGGAGCTGGCTGTAAGCACGTTAGGTGCCGACGGCGGTATCATTATCACCGCCAGTCATAATCCTCGCCAGTGGAACGCATTGAAATTGCTCAACAAAGATGGCGAGTTCCTCACGGCTGCCGATGGCGCACAGGTGCTGGCTATCGCCGACGAAGAGGACTTCGAATATGCCGATGTCGACACATTGGGGCATTATATCAATTGTGATGAGGCTGACGACTGGCATGTTGAGGATGTGCTCTCATTGGAGCTGGTCGATGCTGAGGCTGTCAAGGCGGCACACTTCAAGGTGTGTGTGGATGCCATCAACTCTGTGGGAGGCATCATCCTGCCGAAATTGCTCGATAAGCTGGGCGTGGAATATAAAGTGTTGAATGGTGAACCGACGGGCGACTTCGCACACAATCCCGAACCATTGGAGAAGAACCTTCAGGGCATCATGGACGAGATGAAGACTGGTCAGTATGACTTGGGTATTGTCGTAGACCCTGATGTCGATCGTCTTGCATTCATCTGCGAGGATGGGAAGATGTTCGGTGAAGAGTATACGCTGGTCAGTGTGGCTGACTATGTGCTCAGCAAGACCCCCGGCAATACCGTTTCCAACCTGTCTTCAACGCGTGCCCTCCGCGATGTCACCGAGAAACATGGTGGCAGCTACACGGCTGCTGCTGTCGGCGAGGTCAATGTGACAACCAAGATGAAGGCTGTTGGTGCTGTCATCGGTGGCGAAGGAAACGGTGGTGTCATCTATCCGGAGTGCCATTACGGTCGTGATGCGTTGGTAGGCATCGCCTTGTTCCTGTCCAACCTTGCCCATAAGGGTAAGAAAGTCAGTGAGCTTCGTGCTGAATATCCTGACTACCAGATTGCTAAAAACCGCATCGACCTGACACCGAGCACCGATGTTGATGCCATCCTTGTGAAGGTAAAGGAGATGTTTGCCAAGGACGCTACGGCACAGGTCAACGACATCGACGGTGTAAAGATAGACTTTCCCGACAAATGGGTGCACCTGCGCAAGTCCAATACGGAGCCCATCATCCGCGTCTATAGCGAGGCGGCAACGATGGATGAGGCTGATGCCATCGGCAAGAAGCTCATGCAGGTTGTCTATGACATGCAGTGATCAAGCGCTTTTGGGTCAGTGATGATATAAAAAGAGGTAGACTTCTACAGTCTACCTCTTTCTTTTTTATAGGCTTTGCTCAAAATCCTGTTCGAAGATTTTAAATGCGTAGCCTTGTTCTTTCAGCCATTTCAGTGCTTCAGGAAGCGCAAAGTGCAACTTGTCTATGCTCTTCAGAGAGTCGTGGAAGGTGATGATAGACCCGTTGCGCGTGTATTCCTTCACGTTGTTCAGCACGTCATCGGCAGTCAGCCATTTTGAATAGTCGCGCGTGACGACGTCCCACATCACAATCTTATACAGGTGCTTCATCCACCAATACACCGACGGACGCATCCACCCGTGTGGCGGTCTGAACAGGTTTGACTTGATCAGCTGTGCCGACTTGTGGGTGTTCACGGCATAAGTCATCGTCCAGTGTCTGAATGCCCCCAGATGGTTGTAGGTATGATTGCCTACCTGGTGTCCCTCCTCTACAATTCTTTGGTAGAGTTCCGGATGTTTCCTGACGTTGTCGCCGACCATGAAGAAAGTAGCCTTCACACCGTATTCACGCAGCGTGTCTAAGATGAAGGGTGTGCTCTGAGGAATAGGACCGTCGTCGAACGTCAGGTACACAGACCTGTCGTTCGGGTCCATTCTCCAGATAGCCTTTGGATAAAGCCATCGTAACCATCTTGCCGGCTGCTCTATGAACACGTTTTAATCAATTATCAATTATCAATTGTCAATTGTCAATTATGAATTTTATTCGGGCATTGTTCCGCCTTTAGCTTCGTAGTTCTGCAACAGTGCTGAGAGCTGGCTCTCATGTCTTGAACTCCAGCTTGGGTCTATCTCCTCGCCAGCCTGCAACAGTGCCATCATGATGTGGAAGTGCATGAAGCAGTCTTGTTGAGACAATCCGAAGCCTCTGCCGTCGAGTGACAAATAGTAGTTGGCATACTGTACAGAATTGTTCCACAAGGCATCGAGCAGCCTGATGGCATCTTTGGTCTTGCCTATCATGGCGTAGGCCTGTGCCATGTCTGCGACACCACTCATGTAGTTGAGCGGTACGTTGTAGGCAGGAATCTCCTTCTCTGTCTTCTGTAGCACCTTCAGTGCCTTACCGTTCTCACCTTCCTTGGCAAGCTCCAGTGCCAGCTGTGCCATCAGGCGGCGATGGGTGTAGCACATACGGGTGACAGTCTCGTCCAGATAGATGCCTTTCTTGGATATACCACCGAACTTAAACTTGTTCATGACGATGTCGTAGGTCTTCTTCGTATCGAAGCGCTTCGCTCCCTCGGCCTTGGTGGTGAACGGTGTGATGCGGTTGACCAGACCTTCCTGTATGAAGTTGTCACCCAGGTTCATGTAGTTCTCCGAGCCTACGGTCGTAGCCACGTAGATAGGACGGGTCCAGTTGGCATTGGCTATCATCTCCAACATCATCAGGTCGCCCTTGTACAAGGCACGCTTTCCGCTGAAGGATATAGCCATCTTGTCGGGAATCTCTTCGCTTGCCATCATCATGCCGCTCTTGCGAACTGCTTCCTTGTCTATCGTCAGGTAGACGGTGTCGGTAGGAATGATGTGCATGTTCTCGTCTTTCGAGCGTACCCAGTATTTCAAGATGTTCTTCAGCTCAAACGGATCATCGCCATATTGCTTCTTGGCTACCTCTGGGTTCTGAGCATAGAACGCCATTACTTCTGCCTTGGCTTCCGGATCTACCATAACATATTCGTTGGTGCCGCTCACGTAGTCTAATCGTGGCCAGGTGATGGGCAGGGCAGGGGAGTCATAGGCGGGACGTATCATCTGGTCGATATACCAGTCGGTCTGCAGGTAGCTCAGGTTGCATACACGAGCGTCTGTGCGCACGCCTTCTACGTCTTGGTTATACCATAACGGGAAGGTATCGTTGTCGCCATTGGTATAGATGATGGGGTGCCCTTCCTTCTGCAAGGACATCAGGTAGTTCTGTCCGAAGTCGCGACAGGTATATCTGTCGCTGCGGTCGTGGTCGTCCCATGTCTGCGATGCCATCTGGATAGGTACGGCAAGTCCTAATAATGCGACGATGGAGGCGACGACGGTGCCGCCGATCTTTGCTTTCTTCAGCCAGTCGATGATGGCAGCCACGCCCATTCCGCACCAGATAGCAAAGGCATAGAACGAACCGGCATACGCATAGTCGCGCTCACGCGGCTGGCTGGGTGTCTGGTTCAGGTATACCACAATGGCAAGTCCGGTCATGAAGAACAGGAAGAAGACCACCCAGAACTGCTGTATGCCGATGGGTTCTTCTACCGTCACCTCTTTTCCGTCTTTTACTATCTTGCGTTTCCGGCTGTAGAAGGCTTGCCACAACATGCCGATGATGCCAAGCAGCAATGGCAGACAGTAGAAGACGTTGTGTCCCTTGTTCTCCTTCAGCTCGTCGGGCAGCTTGCTCTGGTCGCCGTACATGGCGTTGTCGATGAACGGAATACCGGTAATCCAATTGCCGTGTTCCAGTTCGCCGTTGCCTTGTATGTCGTTCTGTCTGCCGGCAAAGTTCCACATGAAGTATCTCCAGTACATGAAGTTGCACTGGTAGGAGAAGAAGAACCGCAGGTTCTCAGCCTGTGTCGGCATCTTCACGCCGTCGACATCATGTCCTTCGATGCCGCCCATCCACGACTCATACTGTCCGCTGTAGTTAGGACTGTACATGCGTGGGAAGAGCATATTCTGCGAATAGACGTAGTCGCTCTTATGGCGAACGAGGAAGTAGCTGTCCTTCTCGTCTGCTTTTGCTTTCTCCTTACGCTGGTAGATGGGTGCTCCTTCTGTCATCTTGTAGTGCATGCCGTCTTCGGCAACAGCTGGTTCCGACGAGTAGGCAGGTCCATAGAACAGCGGTCTGTCGCCATACTGGTCACGGCTCAGGTAGTTGCCCAATGTGAAGATGTCCTCCGGAGAGTTCTGGTCCATCGGCGGGTTGGCTGACGAACGTATGACGATGACGGCATACGTGCTGTAGCCTATCATCAACATGAGCATGCAGAGCAGTGCGGTGTTCTTGATACGGGCGCTCACCCACAGTGTGCCGTTGTGCTTGAAGCTGACAACGAACCACAAGATGGCGAGGACTACAAGTCCGATGAAGAACGCACTCCAGCCATAGCCGTAGAAAGGAATGCCCAGCATGCCTACAGATGCGATGAAAGCAATGTTCTGGCGCACGAGGCTCTTGCCGCTCTGTGTCTCGTAGATAGCCCAGATGACGATGCTGATGAGCAGGATGATGTAGATGATGACACCTGTGTTGAACGGCATCTCCAGCGTGTTGACAAAGAAGAGCTCAAACCATCCACCAACGGTGATGATGCCGGGGACGACACCGTAGAGCACGGCAGCGACGATGACGAACGATGCCGCCAGCGCCAGCAGCGAACCTTTCAGGTTGGCATCGGGCACCTTCTTATAATAGTATACCAGCACGATGGCAGGAATGCAGAGCAGGTTCAACAGGTGTACGCCGATGCTCAGGCCTGTCATGTAGGCTATCAGCACCAGCCAGCGGTCGCTGTGCGGCTCGTCGGCATGGTCTTCCCATTTCAGTATCAGCCAGAAAACCACGGCGGTGAACGCTGACGAGTAGGCATAGACTTCACCTTCTACGGCAGAATACCAGAAGGTGTCGCTGAAGGTATAGATGAGTGCGCCGACGAGTCCGGCACCTTCTATCGTGATGAGTTTCCAAAGCGGAAGCACGTTTATGCCTTCTTCGCCTCTGCCGAAGTCGGGAGCAATCAGCTTGCGGGTAAGGTGGGTAATCGACCAGAAGAGGAACATGATACAGGTGGCACTCAGCAGTGCACTCATCATGTTGACCATCTTTGCAACCTGTGTGGGGTCACTGGCAAACTGGCTGAAGAGGTTGGCGGTCAGCATGAAGAAGGGAGCCCCCGGCGGGTGTCCTACTTCCAGTTTGTATCCTGTCGTGATAAACTCAGGACAGTCCCAGAACGAGGCTGTCGGCTCAATCGTAGAGCAATAGACGAAGGCAGCTATTGCGAATGCAATCCAGCCGATGACATTGTCTACTAATCTAAACTGTTTCATCTGTACTATGAATTTCCTTGATTAATCGGGTGCAAAGATAGTAAAAAGTTAGGAGTTAGTGGTTGGTAGCCATGAGTTTTTTGTGGGTTAGCTTTCCTTAACGCATCATTTTGCCTTCGTAAACGCACCATCTTGTTCCGTAAACTGCGCTACCAGCGCAGTCTCACGTCACCAGTCCGACGGCATAGACCAGCACGACATAGCGCAGAAACTTGCCGAAGGTGATGCTCATCAGCGAGATAGGGATGTTGGCGCGGGTCAGTCCTAAGACGATGGTGATGGCAGAACCCAGTACGGGGACGAAGGCGAAGAAGCCCATCATGGCTCCTTGTCCGCGCATGAAGAGGCGTGCCTTGGCAAGTGTGCGGTGCTTCACATGCAGGTATTTCTCTATCCATTCCAGCTTTCCCAGTCTTCCTACACCATAGTTGAAGAATCCGCCTGCCACGTTGCCGATGGTGCCGTAGATGATGAGCAGCCACGGATCGAGCCCGGCAGCCTGAAGGCTCGCCATGACGACCTCGCTGCTGAAGGGGAAGAAACTGCCGGCAAGGAATGCAGCTACCAACATTCCCCAGTAGCCCCACGTGATTAGAATGTCAATGAATGTTCCCATAGGTTGCCGAGGGTGATGATGAGTGACAGTAGCATGAGCACTATCGTCAGTATATTGGTCCATTTCGTCTGTGTAAGTGCGATGAAATGGGCAAAAATGGGTGCCGTGTTGATGACGACGATGCCGAGCAGCGGCTCATAGTGTTGCGGTTGCAATGCGATAAGGGCGATGGCAAAGATGTCTGCGATGATGAAGATTTCGTAGAGCATCTGTGTACGGATGCGGTCTCGTTGCCTTGTCCGCAGGTAGTGTGTGATGCCAATGATGGCACAAAGGACGATGAAGGCTCCCGTGACGATCTGTTGAAGGCTGAGCATCGAGTAGTCGAAGAGCGGTGCAAACGTTGCTATCTCTGTGAAGTGGTTGACCAGCCGTTCCTGTTGTCCCGTCGCGATGGCGTAGGTTCCGAGGAACCAGTAGGGTGTCAGCAACCCAAAGAGGGATGCCAAAAACGACTTGATGTTCATGGCATACAACTTCGTTGCTGTCAGAATCCACAGTATCGGGATGAAGGCAACAACCTGTATGCAGAAGATGCTGGCGACACCCACACTCAGAAACGCATAGTATACCCTTCCTGCCGATTGGCTGCTTTGGTAGCAATGGAACAGCATGACGTAAGTAAAGGCGGTGCAAAGGGCGATGACGGCACCTCTGATGGATGTGTATTGGAAGGTTGCCATCGTCATCATCACCAGGAAGGTGCACGACACCATGCGGCTATAGATGCGGATGAGGGAGTTGGAGTTGTTCAGTTCTACAATCAGGTAGGTGGAGAGGGCAAGGCAGGGTAGGGTGACGAGAATCGGTGAAGACAACGGAGCTTGCACCATGCTGTTGAGGTCCCATCCGCTTGTCGGCACCAGCATGCCGGACAACAGCCATATACAGGTGCAAAGAAAAGCAGTGACAACCAGTGAGAACCGGCTCTCGGCAATCTTGTTCTGAAATCTTTTCTTCTTCTCGTACACCTCGTTTCCTCCCTCTTCAGTCCTTTGTCATTTATCCTTTATCATTTAGCGAAGCGCCATTTTGAAGCGCTCAAAGGTCCTTCCCGATGTCCGAGCGGAAGTACTTGTCGGTAAACGTAATCTTCTGGGCTTCCTGGAACGACTTGGCAAGCGCTTCAGCCTTGTCCTTGCCGTAGCTCGACACGGCGATGACGCGTCCGCCGTTGGTCACTACCTGACCGTCTTTCATGGCTGTTCCGCTATGGAAGACGATGCTGCCCTCTACTTGGTCGATGCCGCTGATGGGGTAGCCTTTCTGGTATTCCTGCGGATAGCCGCCGCTGACCAGCATCACGCAGACGGCAGCCCGCTCATCGAACTCTATGTCTCGCTGGTCGAGGTCACCGTTGGCGACACCTTCAAACAGGTCCACGATGTCGCTCTTCAGGCGCAGCATCACGCTCTCAGTCTCCGGGTCACCCATCCGGCAGTTGTATTCAATCACCATAGGCTCACCCTTCACGTTGATGAGTCCGAAGAAGATAAAGCCTTTGTAGTCAATGCCTTCAGCGGCAAGTCCCTCTACCGTCGGACGGATGATGCGGTCTTCCACCTTCTGCATCCACTCTTTCGTGGCAAACGGAACGGGTGTTACCGACCCCATGCCGCCCGTGTTCAGCCCGGTGTCGCCCTCGCCGATGCGCTTGTAGTCCTTGGCTTCAGGCAGAATCTTGTAGTGCTTGCCATCGGTCAGCACAAACACCGAGCACTCAATGCCGCTGAGGAACTCCTCGATGACCACACGTGACGAGGCATTGCCGAACATGCCGCCCAGCATCTCGCGCAGTTCCTGTTTCGCTTCTTCCAAGGTAGGGAGGATGAGAACGCCTTTTCCGGCACACAGACCGTCGGCCTTCAGCACGTAGGGAGCCTCCAAGGTCTCCAGGAAGGCGATGCCCTCTTCCACGTGCTCACCGTCAAACGTCTGGTAACGGGCTGTCGGAATGTGGTGGCGCTGCATGAACTCCTTGGCAAAGTCCTTGCTGCCTTCCAGCACGGCACCTGCCTTCGACGGACCGATGACGGGAATCTGTGCCGTGCGTCCATCGTTCTTGAAGTCGTCATAGATACCTTTCACCAGCGGATCTTCAGGTCCTACCACCACCATGTCGATGGCGTTGTCTACGGCAAACGCCTTCAGCGCCTCGAAGTCGTCGGCTTTGATGGCTACATTCTCGCCACAGTCGGCGGTTCCTGCATTGCCTGGTGCAATAAACAGTTTCTCTACTTTCTCACTTTGGGCTATCTTCCAAGCCAGCGCGTGTTCTCTGCCGCCGCTTCCTAACAGTAGTATTCTCATAAATGTCTAACGTTTGACGGTTTGGTACAAAAGTGCTGCAAAGGTAGTAAATTTGAACCAACTAATAAAGAATTATGTATGATAAATTGTCAACTACCGAAAAAACGCGTATCTCTGAACTGAAGTCTAAGATACTAACGTTCGACAGAGCAAAAGAAAAAAGGGTTTTCCTTTTGCTTTGTGCTCACTTAATCGTATCTTTGCAGGCAAATAAGAAGTTCCCCATAAAAACAGCGAGGGGCATAAGTATAACCTGATAAAAAGAAAAACCATGATTTTAAACAAGAAAATGATGTTGCTGCTGTTCGTTCAACTGTTCCTGACCGCAGCGTGGGCACAGGGACCGAACGGTTCTAAAGATTATTATAAGAATGCTGACGGAAAGAAGGGTGCAGCACTGAAGACGGCGCTTCGCGATATTATATACAAACATGTCAAGCGCGAATATGGACAGTTGTGGGAAGACTTCCAGTATACTGACAAGCGGGCTGACGGAAAGGTGTGGGATATGTATTCCATGCAGACCTTTACTTTCGGCTCACCTTATGAAGGCAACAACGGATTGGAAGGAGCTGGCTACAACCGTGAGCACTCTTTTCCGAAGAGTTGGTTCGATGATGGTGCTCCGATGTATACCGACCTGCACCACCTCTATCCCACCGATTGCTGGACCAATTCCTTACGTAACAACCATCCATACGGTGAGACGGACAGCCCTACCAATGGCTCGACAAATATAAATGCAACGGGAAAGTCCGACAAATACTATAGCAAGCTCGGTCCTGCCAAGGCTTCGTTGGGATATGATGGCGGTGATGAACCTGTTTTTGAACCTGCCGATGAGTACAAAGGAGACCTTGCACGTACCTATTTCTATATGGTGACCTGTTATGAGAACGAGGTGAAGTCGTGGAAGACGCCCATGACCGTCAAGGGTGAGACCTATCATGTCTTCCGACCTTGGGCATTGAAGATGCTCATGCGATGGTCTAAGAACGACCCCGTCAGCGAAAAGGAAATCAACCGTAACAACGCCGTTGCCGACCCAGAAAGACAGGCTAACCGCAATCCCTTCATCGACTATCCGGGACTGGAAGACTACATCTGGGGAGATAAGGTAGAGGAAGCTTTCAGCTACGACAACTATGCCGGTGGTGGTAGCGGTGTGCCCAGCGGCGGTGGCGGTGAAGGCGGTAGTGAAGGCGGCGAAGGCGGTGGCGGCGAGGTCACACCTGTCAATCAGTACGACTATAGCCGTGTCTCTGGCATCAATGATATAGAAGTCGGTAAGTCGTATGTCATCGTCTATGAGAAAGAACGTATCGCCATGGCTGGACGTGCGTCGGGCAAGAATTTCTTCGGCCAGGTGACCCTCGACGGTGCCATTTACACCACAGGACTCTCTACAGAGGTCAACGCCCCAGGCAAACCTCACTCCTTCCTCATCGAAGGGTCGGCAGCCGACGGCTATACCATCTATGATGAAGCCGACAAAGTTTACCTCTCCGTACAGTCGGATAGCAAGAACGAACTCGTCACCAGTGAGACCGCAACGACTGATAACGAGAAGTGGGTAGTGACGATATTCGATACCAACGATGCATTGCAGTTGCAGAACAAGGCATACACCGAACGTTACCTGTGGTACAATGGTGGTGCATCTCGCTTCACCACTTACAAGCGCAGTTCCACTACCAGCGGACAGATTCACTATGTCACCCTCTTTAAGAAGACGACAAAAGAGGCTCCGACGGGCATAGCTTCTGTTTCGTCAGGCAGACCTGCTGTCGCTGACGGAAAGATGTATAACCTGAACGGACAGCGAGTAAGCTCTTCCTATAAGGGTATCGTTATCATGAACGGAAAGAAATACGTTATCAAATAATGAAAAAGCCTGATATGAAAGACCTCAAGTCGAAACTTGAGCAGAAAGTAGACCCGCAACACCGGGGATTCTTCCATACACGAACCTTCCATGTCATCTTGGGCGTGGGAATAGTCCTGCTCATCCTGATCCTCTACAACTGCGTGATACGCACCGACAGGGCGGTCACTCCCGAACAGGAAGAGTTGAACAAGCAGCATGAGTCCATGTACCTCGACACCTTCGATGTGGTCGGTGACTATCTCTTCCCGCCGATGAAGAACACCAAGGACGATGTCTCCACCGATGACGAGAAGGATGATAAACAGAAGGAGAAGACCGAGAACAAGGAGTCGAAGCCTGCTGCTGAGGAAGAAGAGATTATCGAGTCTGCCGACATCTCGTCAGACCCGACACCTGCTCCGCCGACACCGGTACAGCCAGCTGCACCGGCACCGACGATAGAGACCATAGAGCAGTAACAGTTAGGGGAGGGAAATCCTTATTCCTCCCATGACCCATGTTCCGGGCTGTGGCACGTTGCCATAGTCTACATATTGTTTGCCGAAGAGGTTGTTGACGGCTACATGTATCTGGTAGCGGGGCTTCTCCCACGTCAGTCTGCCGTCAACAACACCATATCCTGCATAGTTTCTTACGTTGCCGTTGGTGTCGGTATACGTTCCCGTGCGGTCCTGGACACGGTAGTACAGCGCCAGGTGTAACGCTTTCCAAAGCTTCATCTGTAGGGTTGCCGTCAGTTTGTGGCGGAGGTACTCCAGTGCATACTTGCTTTGAACACCCTCTTCCTCACGCTGTTCCTGACTGATATAGCAATAGTTGAGGCTGAAACGCCGTAACAGTTGCTGTCCGTTGAACAACCGTTGCAGGTTCAAGTCGACGGCAGTCTCTACCCCTACGGCATTGATTCGTCCGAAGTTTACAGACTCCCACGGTGCATCCGGTCCCTGGTCGGTATGCCTTATCCAGTCTATCAGGTTGCGATGGTGGTTATAGAAGACGCTCAGCTTGCCTGTCACCGCTGCGTTCTGCACTTTCACGCCAGCTTCCACAGCCGACAATTCCTCCGGTTTCAGGTGCTTGTCTGCCTTATGGCCGCCAACCGAATAGTAGAGTTCCGTTGCCGATGGCATTCTCAGCGACGTGTTATAGGAGGCATACACCTTCCAGTCTCTGCCGATGCGGTAGCTCATGTCGGCACTCGGATAGCACTTCATACCCATGTCTGCCCAGCTGTTCTTCACGGCGATGATGCCTGCCGACAGGGTGAAGCGCCTCAGTAGGATGTTGTGCTCGGCAATAAAGGTGACGTTGGTGCGGTTCAGTCCGTACATGTAGTAGCGGTCGGTGCCGTGGATGTGTTTCGGATGGTCCAACGGCTCACCTAAGTTTCCGCTCACCAGGTCTTCGTTCCTCATCTCCATGCCGATGGCTGTTCGCCCTGCAGCCCAGTCGAAGTAGCTGTTCAGGTTCAGTCCGTAGATGTCTGTGCGATGGTAGTTGAATGGCACGCGCTCCGCTTCTCCGCGGAAATACTCAAAGCGGTCGTACTGGTGGTTCCAGTAGATGGCAGGCCGCAGGTGTAGGCGTCCTACTTTCGTTTCTGCCTGCACAGCGGTATACGTCTTGAATGTATGTTCAAACTGGTCGTCAGACGACACTCCGTAGAACGTGTTCGACCCGAAGTTTCTTGCCGTCAAGCCTGCATGCCACTTCACGCTGATGTTGCGGTCGCTGTATCCACCTTGATAGAATGCCTTCCCACCGTTGAAGTCGGCATTCAGTCCTCCCGCCTTGTTTCGGCTGTAGCCGTCGCTGCGCGTGTAGGAGGCAGAAAGGGATGAAAAGAAAGCCTCACCCCCAGGCCCACCCCCAGCCCCTCCCTGGGGAGGGGAGAAAGAGAGGGGAGTAGATACATTTGTCTGCTTGAGTTGTTTCTTTCCCCATGCTAACCTTCCTCCCATTGAGAAGTAGCCGTAACTACCCCCATCAACACGTACCTCACCAGCCATTCCGTAACTACTCCCCTTTCTTTCTCCCCTCCCCAGGGAGGAGCGGGGGGTGGGCCTGGGGGTGAGGCTTGCGTGTCCTTTCGTCACTATATTGATTGCTCCGAGCAGCGAAGACGTACCGTAGACCCGCCCGGCAGGGCCTTCCAGCACTTCAATGCGTTCTATGTCGCTGATGTCGACGGGAATGTCGAACACGTTATGTCCCGTCTGCGGGTCGCAGATGTTGATGCCGTTGAGCAGGATGGTTACCTGTTCGCTGTTGCTGCCGCGTATGCTCACGTCGGTTTGTGCTCCGAGTGGCCCTCGCTGGCGCACATCTACTCCCGCTACATATTTCAGCAGGTCGTTGACACTTTGTACTGGCGCCGCCTGAATGTCCTCGCGGCTCAGTACAGTTACCATTCTCGCTTGCTGACTCAGTGTCAGCGGCGCTCGCGTTCCCACCACGTTCACCTCCTCAAGCATCACCTGTCTGCTGCTCAGGGTGGAGTCTGTGGTCACCTTGTCGGTCTCAATGCTCACTCCTGCTGCCGTAGCGTGCTGCAGGGTTGCCACACTGAGTACACTGATAACCACCTCTCTTCCCAGACATGCAAACAAAGCATAGCCCTTGTTCGTGAACTGCTTAAACTTCAGAACACTGCGCTGGTTGAAAATTGGTTTGTACATAAATAGAATAAATAAATAGCATTCAACCACTGATGATGTAAAGTCTTTGATAAATATCAGCGACTATTCACATCATTCAATGATCTTATTATTGTAACGGCACACTTCTGACTCTATCTTTCTCTTGATTTCTTCCCATTCTAAATCCTCAAGCATGTAGGGTGATGGTTGCATATCAGCATCTTCAAAATAAGTCATGCTAAGCAATGCTCTATATGTTGAGCCTTCTGGATACTTTTCCAAGTAGAAATGCAGGATTTCCTCAAAGCTATAGTGCTTCAATAAGTAGTAAATGTCAATGAAGTCCTTTTTTGTTCCCCTTCCCATGACGGCATTTACTTTCATCGCTGCAATGTCTTTGGGGGCAGCCAACCTGATGCCATCGTATACTATAGGTTCTTGAAGCCATCTGTATTGATAGTTAACAAAGTCAACTTTTACGTCGTCAAGCATGTATGTCTTTATCCGCTTGGTGTAGTTGACAATTTGAATCTCTTTAGTGATATCGGTTAGTGCGTCCGTAAGTTCATGAACATCTTCTGTCGTTTCTCCAAAGAAGTCGAGATCTACCGAGCGGCGGTGACCATATTGCAAAGCCAAGGCAGTTCCACCTACAAGCCTCATGTCATCAAGGATTGGTAGGTGCATCAGCCGTTTTAGGAGTTCCAAAGTGTCTGAAAGGACTGTTTGAAATGATAGCATCTGTAATCTTCTTTTTTAGTTTTGGATATGGCACAAATGAAAGACAGGCACACGGGGTTGATTGACCTCATTTGCTTACACTCCCTGACTATCTTGTCAATCCCATAGTATTTGTTAATTAATATCCAGTCATTTAGCTGTCCATATTCCAATACGCGTTGAATGATGAACATAGCATTCTTTTCCATGGACAGATGATAAACATCTACGTCCCAAAAAAGATTCTTTGCAAACTTGTGTATATAATCCTTTTCTTCTACATCCCTTTTCATGCAGCAAAAGTAAATAGAATAGATGAAACCGCCAAACAAAAATCTTTAATTTTCAATTTTTCATCTTCTCACTCCCACACACTCTTGTGGCGCACCTCAAAGAGAGGGATGTTCTCATAGTTTTCTTCTTCCTCGTCGAAGAAGAGGGCAGTGCGTGCACCTTGGTAGTTGTCATCAGGGTCTGTGTATTGGGTAGGGTCTAATGATCCAGCTAAGATAGTTTGAAGTTCTACAAAAGTTATCTCGGTTTCGGGTTGGATATATATTTTCATTGTTTATTTGCTGATTTGTTGTTATGATGTGATGTCGTTTAAATTGTAGCCTCCCCGTTGGGATGGGGAGGCTACGTATGTTGTAGTTTATTTTCTAACGAACTTCTTTCCGTTGATGATGACGATGCCTTTATAGTCCTTGCTGACGCGCTGGCCAGAGAGATTATAGATAGGTGTCTTGTCATCAATAACGAATTGATAGTTATGTCTGTTCAGTCCTGTCGTGATAGGCTGCTCAACATCTTCCCATATCAAAGAGAGAATGCGGGCAGACGTCTCATTATCCAGCATAGCCTTTGGTACTCTCAGGTAAGCTTTGTTGGCATTGTTGGAGAATACTGATGTCGTTTTAAGAGCATTGGGTACCAGCCAGCCATACTTATAACTGTTGTCTGCTTGCTTCTGTCGACCAGAGATAAAGTAATAGTAATTATCTTTGTCGGCAGTAATGTTTTGCTTGGTGTCAGTTCCCAGCAGGTAATTCGTTGTTGTGAACTCGTCAGCTATAGCCCTGTTCAGTGTCACTTCGTCACCGAATGTTCCTTTGATGACAGCTCCCGTGTTGGCAGGAATGATGTTATTGGCAAACGGTGTAAGCACGACATTCTTGTTCCTGATGTCGCTTACATAGTAAGCTGTTCCACCATCGCCGACGCTGACGGCGTAAGTCTTGTAAAGCGTGCTGAAACCAGCCTCTGCAATGGTGATAGTCTCCGGTGCGTAAAAGACAACGATAATCTTAGAAATATAGATATTGCCATTATACGTTGCATCGTAGTTGTTAGTGAAGGTGACAGAGGTTACATCGTCACTATTCGCCGTCCATGTCATAGTCTCTGGATCATAAGTGCCATTCGTAACTGCGACATTCTGATGAACAGTTTCTGTTTCACCCCATGAGCTTTTATCATCACCTTCGATGGTCGCAACCAATCTTACAGATTGAATAGGTATGTTATTCTTTGATGTTAATGTGAATTGACCATATTCATTATTACTTGCATGCCATCTGAATTTAATCTTGTTAGGACTTTCAATTTGGCAACTCTTGTTGTTGGTAATGGAGAAATTCTCTTTGTCTCCATTTGCAAAGTTAATTGTCGATCCGCTCATAGAGAATGTATATAACTCTGTTCCATTGCCAACGTCAGGGATGGTTACTGTATAATTCGCATTCCCTGTTGTTGAATTTTCGCCCAAGTATGCAGTAGCATAGAGAGTAGTCGTTCCTTCGCCAATATGAATTGCGCTAGTGTATTGGGTGGCATTCGCACCGTTCTTTACTGCGGCCGCTTGGCTGACAGTAGAATACCAAATCTCCTCTGCGTTCGTTGCCGAAATAGTTACGTTTTGTTCTGAGCTATAGTTGCCACCCGCAGGGGAGAAGGTAACGGCTCCCAGAACAGGAGGTAGTGCAGCAAACGTAGCATTGACGGTTACGTTGCTGGCTGGCATAGTAAACTGATTGTTGGTAATCGTCACATCGTTACTCTCACCATCTGTTGCCGTCAGGCTTGTCAACTCATAACCGCTGGCAGGACTCGTCGTAATCGTTACAGTAGCACCTACTGCAGCAGTAGCCTTATCTACGCTCACCGTACCCCAATTGTTGTTGTTGCTCGTAGCTGTAACAGTGTAGGTGGGAATTATTGGCTCGCTAGTTTCGGTGATAGTGCCCGTAATTGTGATAGGAGTTGATAAACGATATGCGTTGTATGTACCAGATGTTGTGTACCAAGCATATAACTTCAGAGAAACATTGCCTGTAAGTTCGGTGGAATTTATCCCACTCCAATTTCCTAAGGTTACTTCTGAATCATTCGTTGCATTTACTGTTCCTACAATTTGATTTGTTCCATCTGTCAATACAGCTTTATAGCTCGTCTCATTGCCACCAATGGTTAGTGCCTTGAGGGAAATTGCAGAAGGAATGAACTTGTATCCCTCTGCTACAGAGAAGTCGACATGGAAATATTTGTCGGCAGTTTCCTGTGACAATGTATTAATACCCAATGTACGAGTACCATTATGCTTATTCTTATCACCATTATTATGTGAGCCACCAGTTTCGAGGCCACCTGCTAATAAGGAAGTAGATGGAGTTACCGTAATATTTGCATTAGTAGAAACTGTGCCACTTATAGTTTGTAATGTAGTTCCATTGTTGGTAACATCTAATACATAGGTAATTATTGCACTCGTACCACCTGTGTTCTCCGTCCACTGTGCATAGTATGTGGTGTTGGCGGCGGGCATGGTGCTGCCAAGGGGTGTGCCGGAGCCGTCGTCGTCGGTGTTCCATCCGTTGAAGGTATAGCCATCGCGTGTCGGGTTGTTCGGCGCTGTGATGGCTGTACCGAAGGGTACTGTGCCAGAGGTGTAGTCGCCTGAAAGGGCACTACCTCCATTACTGTTCCAAGCAAGATCGTAGCTTTTAGCTGTGCGGGTGAAGTTAGCCTTTACCGTAGCGTTATCCATTACTGTTGCTGGCAGTCCGCTCCAACCGCTGAACGCGTAAGTATATTCTGCTGTAGCTTTTGCCGGTGTTGCTGTCACCGTAGTACCATTAACGGTATAGGTGTTCGTACTGCTCGATGTTGCCGTTCCCGATGGGATGCTGGCAACAGATGGTGGACTCACCGTACCATAACCTGCCTCATTCACAGTATTGGTAAGGGTGTAGGTGGTGGGGGTAGGAGAGGAACTTCCTTGTGTGAAGCGGATTTGGGCAACCTTTCCACATGCATTTGATGTATTACCTCCAGTAAGTGTTATTTTGTAATACTTATCCGCTGTTAGTGTCGCAGCAGTATAAGAAGTTACATGGAACGAATTGTTAAATGTACTTTGTGTTGTTCCGATGTCTGTAGTGGATGTTCCTAAAGCATTGTATTCTTCAATGTTAATATAAACTTGTCTATTATCAGAACTTTTATCGTCCGTATTCAAAATCGCAACCCCTGTTATACCAGTCACATAGAATATATGTTTATAGCTGTCTGTATTTCTGATTTTTGCATCGCCAATACCAGATGTTGCTGCAGCTGTCGCATTCGAGCTGCCAGAGGCTGGTGCGTCTGAAGAAAGAAATCCTTGGGCTGTGAAATCTCCACTATCACCAGTAGAATCGAAGTTGCTGGTAGATCCTCCTTTCCATGAAGGTTTCCACTTGTTACCTAAATAGTATAATCCATATGTGACACACTTCGTGTTCGTTGATGTTATCGTAGTGTTATTAGTTGTATTAGCAACATCTAAGAAAGTGATACCATTTAATGTAGTAGTTGCTGGGTCACTTGCATTATGAGCTGCTGCCGCTGCTGTCGTAAACGTAATGTTGCTGAGGGCTGCATTGAGATTGTTTGAGCCATCTTTAACTGCTCCTGCTTCGGTTGCGAGGGTGTAGGCAGTGCTATTGGCAAGTCCGGAGTAGGGGATTGTAACGGTGGCACCGCTGACAGTTGCTCCGGCTGTATTCAGCGTACCTGCTCCACCTGAAAGTGTAAACTTCGATTCATCAACAATCGTGACATTCTCATCGAAGGTCAGAGTAATATTGCCGCTTGTTGCCACGTTGGTTGCTTTGTTTGTTGGTGTCGAACTGTTGAGTGTCGGGGCCGTCTCATCGGGAGCAATGGTGGTGAAGGTGATATTCTCCAAGGCATCATTGGTATTGTCAGCCAAGTCTTTAACGGCATCGGCAGCAACGCTGAGGGTGTAATTGGTGCTGTTGGCAAGACCGGAGTAGGGGATGGTGATGGTGGCACCGCTGACAGTTGCTTCGGCAGTGTTCAATGTGCCTGCTCCACCTGAAAGTGTAAACTTCGATGCATCAACAATCGTGACATCTTCGCTGAACGTCAGCGTAATATGGCCACTGACGGCAACGTCTTTTGCACCTGTTGCAGGTGTTGAGCTTTCCAATGTCGGTGCTGTGGTGTCTGCTCCCGTTGTTGTTACGGTATAGATAGCTGCACCGGCGTAGCTGCCGCCCGTGCGTGTGGCAGTGATGTTGGCTGTTCCTGCTTCACCTGCTAACGTGATAGTGCCGTCTGCTGCAACTGTAGCAACATCAGTGTTGTCACTCACGAAGGTGATGTCTGTGCTGTTGGTAAGCGTCGTACCACCCGAAGTCTTTGCCGTGAAGGTGGGGGAGACATAGTTGGAAGGGGTTGTAATGTTGTCGGCAACCTTCGACCAACGGAACTGTACAATACCGTTACTTTCTATTGACGGGAAGCCTGTGCTGATAGTGTAGTTATAAGGTGTAGTCTCTGCTGCAAGTGAGGCCCAGATAAACGGACCAATACCCTTAGAGTCGTTATCTATTTTTTTCTCCAACATATAGTAAGCAAAAGAACCATCGCGATTATAAGTTGTACCATCAACGGTTGAGGTTCCTCCTAATCCTGCTACCTGGTCACAGTTGATGAGTTTTTTATTGCCGCTATCGTCTTTGATAAACTGCGTAACGACGCTGTTATAGACATCCTGCGCTACAGTTGTATAAGAGGTGTCAAGGTAGCCTTGTGCTACACCATGCAACAGACAATAAGCAAACATAGAAGAACAGGTAGCTTCTATGTAGTTGTTCTTGGGTCCTTTTCCATAGTAAGGAGAGGTTGCTGATGAGTTGTCACCAACATCTAACACACAGTACCATACACCGGAAGATGGGTCGCGGGTCTCAATGACTTTGTCCATCACTTTTTTGAATATGGGCTTTAATGTATTGATTTGTGTATTATATGTTCCGGAACCGTTTTGGAGTTGGATGTTATCCATCGTTTCCATAATAGCCATCGCATACCATCCAAGCGCACGCCCCCAACAGTGGCTACTACGTCCATCGTGAGCATACTCCTCTATGTCGGCATGTGGAGGAACGTTAGAGCCTGTTGTAAAGCTACTGTTTTTAGTTGACCATGCTTCATCTCCTTCACCATCCCATGCATGTGCCCATAATCCTAATTCATCTCCATAGGTTTTCTCATCGGTCTTTAAAATCTGACTAACAGCATCTTCGAAGAAATCAGAAGTAGTCCAACTGCTATATTCGTTCCGACCAGAACCGATAACAGGTCCTGCTAAAGTCCAGAAAGGCAATCCCATAAAGATACCGTCAAGCCACACTTGACCTTCTAAATTACTTTTGTGTTGCCACGGGTAGCCTTTACCCGTGCTACCGTTAATAGTGACACGAGAACTATTTGCGAAAGCTGATGTCTGCATAAGTGCTGATAAGGCAGCCTCGTATTTCGAATCATAGTCCGTATCTGAATGACTATAGGTTCTTTTATATTTCCATACCAGCCTACCTGGGCGCATATCATCCAGTGTGGTAGTTTCAAGATTTTTGATATAAGGTGAAGAAGAACCTTGGAAGCACCATTTTAAGTAATCTCTTACGCCTTCTAAGAGGGACGTATTTGTTTCATAACGATGATATGTATCAAGAATAGCTTCATACATCAATCCGTCATCGTAGCGCCAGAAGTCGCCACTGTTTCCATCTGATGTTGTAAAAGTTTTGTAACTACCACTTTTATATACTTTGTAGTTTCGTGAATTCGCCATCCACTCACTATAATGCGTATACTGTGCTAATGAATAGTTGTTGCAGGTTAAGGTTATCGCCATAACGAGCAGGAGTCTTTTAAGGTTTCTCATTATTATCTTGTTGTTTTGATTTCTCTTTCTTTAAGTAGATGTTCCGTAGGTAGTCTGTTTACCGTTCGCAGGGGGTGTCGTGGGGCATTTTGCGGTAAGTGACTTTATGTCAGTGTGTTACCTAAACGATGCCTTTTCCGACAATTCGGATGCAAAAGTAAACGATTACGTTGAAGTATGCAAATTTTTTAATGACTTTCTTGACGTAAATCAATGGAAAACGCAGTGTTCGCGTACACAAGATAACGGGACGATGAAAGAAAGACCCTCTCTAACTCCCCCCCTGTAGAGGGGGGCACATACTTGCTGGAAGACTTTTAAACAACGGAAAGCGCGAAGCGCTTGCCAGAGCAAGAAAGAACGGAAAACAAGACACATCATTGCGATGGAATGGAAAGAAATGGGCAGAAATTACCCGGAAATTTTCTGGGTTGAATTATAGTAATTATGCTAATTTCTTTCGAAAAATCCTTAGAGTGAGATATAAATAACAACGGAACACACAGAACACACGGAAGGGTCATCCCGAATGGGATGATGGAGAGGATCAAAGAAAGAAATTTTAAGAAATTACCCAGAAATTTTCTGGGTTGAATTATAGTAATTATGCTAATTTCTTTCGAAAAAGTCCTTAGAGTTCTAACCGCAGATTACGTGGATTACATGGATTATTTAACAACGGAAAACACGGAAGACACGGAAAATCATCCCGATGGGATGATGGAGAGGCTCAAAGAAAGAAATTTTAAGAAATTACCCAGAAATTTTCAGGGTTGAATTATAGTAATTATGCTAATTTCTTTCGAAAAAGTCCTTAGAGTGAGATATAAATAACAACGGAA
>ODAI012035089.1_pt1 | contig 38138 bp, 35 predicted proteins | sample 1539321 | NCBI WGS metagenome assembly ODAI01 (sample SAMN02144231, study PRJEB22623) | gut metagenome | biome: sheep rumen | host: Ovis aries | place: New Zealand
GGGCGCGCCGATGGTACTGCACCGCAATGCGGGAGAGTAGGTCGCCGCCTTCTTGAGGAGGACGCTTTCCGGAGAAATCCGGTGAGTGTCCTCTTTTTGTGTGTGTAATTATCAATTTAGGGGTAACTGATTGAAGACAATGGTGGCATCGCACGCTCCGTTTCCCCAACGTATGCCAAGGAAGTGCTTGAGTTGGTAGTCCTGTTCGCTATGGTAGATTATGGCTATGCTGTCTATTTGGTAGTCAATGTTGAAAAGGGACCTTTTGTAGCGATAGGCTTGTATCGCTTTGCCGATATGTTTCATTTTCTTGTAGTTTATGGCAGCTTCAGGTGCACCATATATGTCGGTAGTTCGTGTTTTTACCTCAATGAAATGTAGTTTATTATCTTTTAATGCTATGATGTCTATCTCGCATCCTTTGTAGAGGTTCCAATTTTTGTCCAGAATTTGGTAGCCATTTTGTGTGAGATAGAGTGCAGCTAATTCCTCTCCAGATTTACCGATTGCTTGTTTGGCTTTATTTATTTGTTGCCGTTTGATCTTCTCTTCCTTTTTTAGCAGTTCTACTTGTTCGTGTGTATAGTAGTGGCCGTTTGCGAATAAGTGAGTAATATTGTAATCTTCTTTCAATCGTTTGGCAATGATTGTGTATCGTGTGCTTTGATAAATATTTGTTTCACCATCAATTATACAGATGGAGAAACCTTTTTGTATGCCATTCTTTATGCGTTCGATGCCTTGGATAAATTCAGGTGTACTTATCGCTCGTTTGTATAGTATGGTTCCTTTTACACTTCTTGTGCTGGGAGGGAAATGCCCAAAGTGTTGGAAGAATGGTATATATGCTATATGGTGTTGGGAAAGGACGAGTTTTAGTTCATCTTTTGGTGTGTTTCGTGCTATACGTGTATTGGTCAATGGGCGGCAATCCACCACACAATTGATATTGTGAGGATTTAACAGTTGGATGAGTTCGTTTGCGTCAATGCCAATGTTACCATAGGTATATATCGTTGCTTGGAAGGCCATACTGAAGGCTTATTGTTTTTGGGGTTGCTGTAGGTTTTTGTTCAGGGTAGTCTGGAAGAGGATGACAGTGCTATTTGTTTACCATTTTTATTACATCTTCGAGTGTGAATTTGCCAGAGAAGATGATGACTGTTACCTCGTTGTTTTCCTGTGTTAACATGATTACCACCCCATGTTTTTTGTCAATACTGTAGTAGATATCGACTTTTTCATCCTCTTCGCTAACTTGTAATAGCAAGCCGTACTTTTCCTTTTGCACGATACCTTGGGTGTCTGCTTTTAGTTTCAAGGCTGCATTCTTTTCTTCTGACGAAATAATTTGGATGCAGTCGAGTTTGCTCATCAGATTTGTTGTGTTCACTCCAGGCTGAGAAGGTGTAGCCTTCAATCCTGCTAACTTGAGCATGAATTGGGATATATATACGTAGGTGACATTCTTTGCATCGGAATATTTCTCAAACGCTTTCACTTGCGCTTGGGCGGTCATGCATGTCATGGTGCAACACACACAGCATAAAAGTGTTATGATTGTTCGTCTCATACTATTCCCATGATTTTAATTGCTTATTCAAAGTATGTTCGGTTTTGTCGCTGATGTCTTTCGCTTTCTTCATTTGTTCCATTCCTCTGTTAAGATTAGATGCCAAGAGGTTTAGTGCTCGTTCTGCTTCGCGTTTGGCGATTGCAGGATCTCGATAAGTGTCTTGTTCTGCAAGGTTGATGGACACTTTTTGCTGAAGGAGGATGTAACCCAATCCTAAAACGAGTGCGATAGAGGCAGCTACAGAAACATAGCGTAATGGCTTGTTGAATGAGAAGAAATGAGGCTTCTTTTCCGCTTGCTCCCATTCATCAATCTTTTCAGAGAGTCTTTTCTCCAATCCTTCAGGGATGGGGATGTGCTCTAAGTCTTTCAAATTCAGTTCGTCCATGTCTTTGTCAATTTTATCCATTGTTGCTTGAGTTTCTGTTTTGTTCTCATGATGATGATGCGGATGTAGCCTTGAGTGAGACCTGTGTCTTGTTCTATCTCTTTGTAGGAGCGTTCTTCTAAGAGATGCATCTTTAACACCGTTCCATCCCTTTCTGGCAATCCATCCAGTAGTGTTGTCATTTGTTGTAGTGCGTCGCTTGCTTCCATTTGTCTGGATGGCGTCATTTCATCGGGTGGTTCGATGTTTTCGCTGAGATTGGCTGATGTGTCAATGCGCCCCAGCCGGCATTGATCGCGATAGAGGTTTTTCATCATGGTCACGAGGTACGCTTGATTTGTTGCCTCATCCTTCAGGGCATCACGTTTTTGCCACAGCTTCAAGTATGTGTCTTGAAGCAGGTCTTCGGCATCTTGTGCATTTCCCGTCAGACGATACGCTACTCGATAAAGTAGTTGATGGTGAGGCAAGAACCGTTGCTTAAACTCTCGTGCGTCCATTTGCTATTTCTGTTCCTTCGCCTTCTCCGCAAACTCAATCACCACTTTCTTGTCGGTGTTGGGATATTTTTCCTTTACTGCTTCTCCCACAATCCATGATTCTGTGTTCCATCTGATGCCGTTGGCTTTCATGTACTCAGTCCCTTCTTTTTCAGATTGTAAATCAGGATACTCTTTTCCTTCGATGACGATGAGGACATTCCCTTTGTTAACATCCTCTAAAACATCCTTCATATCTACCACATTGTTTTCCTGTTCAAAGCTAATCAAGCCATCGGATTCAGTGAAAGCTTTAGCCAAAGTCTCCTTCTTTATTTTACAGTCAACATGTCCCAGCACCACCTTGTTCCAAATGTCCCAACACAACAGCACATCGTCAACCATATTTTTCTTTGTCTTTCCATACACCGATAGTTGGCTCTTGGGGTTCATGACATTATTCCACATTTGCTTCACGATATTGCCTCCATCTTCGGGAGTATTGTTGTCATTGACCACAAAAAGTAATGCATAACCTTTCAGTGCTTTGATGTCTTTGTCCAGTTCCTTTCGCTGAGTGGAATCTAATTCCAATGTAACTTGCTCCACCTGTTTAAGGTTTTTCTTGATGAAGGCGATTTCCTTTTTGTTCAATCCTTGTGAAATAAACTCTTCGTCCGTTTGTATGTTCATGAGCAGAGAATCTTTCGGAGTTTCCTGATATAGCGCCCCCGCCATTCCCTTGTACTTTTCAAGCAGTTGATTCACGGTCTGTCCGAAAGCACAACTCACGCAGATGATCATTGCTGATACTAATAATGTCCGTTTCATGTTTATTGTTGTTTAAGTGATGAATGTTGTAGTTTTATGAGTCTCTCTATTTGTACAAACGAGACTTTTAAACGGTTTGTTACAAAGACGTGCGCCTTTTTTATAGCATCAGCTCAAACATCTTTTTGTATGCGTCCACTTTCTTTTCGAAGGCAAGTGGGTAAGCACGTGATGAAGACGGAAGCCGGTAGAGCACGAGTTGTTGTCCTGCTTGGTTGTAAGTGTTTGGTATAGGAACGCTATGATTCACTTTGGGCACCTCTGGAATGTGTAGCGACTGGCAAATGGTGTCAGTTGCTTTTTCGCCCGTAGTGACGATGGCGCGGCATTGGGGTAACTGGCTGAGCAACGTCGGAATGTTGGTGGGTAGGATTACTTCAAGGAACTTGTCTGAAGCATTGTCCTTCAACCGTCGGATAGCGGTAGATGTGTCGAAGAACGCAATGCCCCTCTCTTGACAATGTGCTACAATCTTCTCCAACTTGAAGTATTTCCTTTCGCTATCCACGAAATGATTCTTGTTGCCGAAGAAGATTTCTCCTTCTATTCTCCAATGGTCATTGATGAAGTTGGGATAATAGAAATCGATGCACCACCGCTTGCGTTGGGGTGGAAAACTACCGAGGAAAAGCACGCGTGCATTAGGGGGAAGGAATGGGATGAGTGGGTGATACTCTATGCCGTTAGCATTGCGGGCAATGTTGTCGAAATTTAGGAAGTTCATAATTCCGTTTGTTTTTGCAAAAATAGTCAATTTTCGGCGAAAAGCGAAAACTCCAAGGTGGAAATTCGGGGGGACTTGCTCTTTCTGTGGCAAATAACTAAGTTTTTTTACTTTCAAACTCTATATTTCCCCTTAAAATCGTTAACTTTGTGGCATGAAAGTTCTTAATCCTCTTAAAAAATGGACGAGCATGAGTCTCGTTCTGCGCATTCTTATAGGTCTTGTTATTGGTGCATTGTTAGGCCTGTTCTGCCCACAATGTTACGCAGTGGGTATTCTTGGCAAGGTGTTTGTTAGTGCTTTGAAAGCCATTGCTCCCGTGCTGGTGGCAGTGTTGGTTACAGCTTCCATCGCCAAGGCAAAAGGAGGCTTAGGTCCTCGTTTCCGTACAGTCATTACGCTTTATATGTTCACCACTTTCATGGCCGCCGTGGTTGCGTTGGTAGGTAGTTTTATGTTTCCAGTTACAATGAGGCTTCGTGAGGCAACAGTTGATAGTGCTCCTGGAGGTTTGGATGAAGTGTTTACCAATTTACTCACTAACATGGTCAGCAATCCTCTTTATTCTGTCACCTCAGCCAACTACATCGGCATTCTCTTTTGGGCCATCCTTGTGGGTGTGGCATTGCGCTTGAAAGCGAATGAGCGAACCATCCAAGTGGTCGATGATTTCTCTGAGGTTATCTCCTTGGTGGTCAAATGGGTTATCCAGTTCGCTCCCTTCGGTATCATGGGTCTTGTCTTTGCTTCTGTGTCGGAAAGTGGTCTTGAAATCTTTACCGATTATGGGAAGTTGCTCCTTTTGCTTGTAGGGTGCATGTTCTTTACTGCCCTCATTCTCAATCCTCTCATTGTTTTCATCTTTCTGCATCGGAATCCATATCCGCTTGTTTTTCAATGTATAAGAGAGAGTGGCTTGCAAGCATTCTTCACTCGTTCCTCCGCTGCCAATATACCTGTCAATATGGATTTGTGCCGCCGTTTGGGACTCGACCCCAACTTTTATTCGGTCAGCATTCCGTTGGGTTCCACCATCAACATGAGCGGAGCAGCTGTCACCATCACGGTGATTTCTCTCGCCGTAGCTCACACCGTAGGCATTGAAGTAACTTTCCTTTCGGCTCTCTTTCTTAGTCTTATTGCTACTTTGGGGGCCTGTGGAACTTCGGGAGTTGCGGGCGGTTCTCTGTTGTTGGTTCCTATGGCATGTTCTCTTTTTGGTATTTCGCCCGATGTGTCCATGCAGGCCGTAGCCGTTGGTTTCATCATCGGGGTGGTGCAAGATTCTGTTGAGACAGCACTCAACTCCAGCAGCGATGCGCTTTTTACGGCTACAGCAGAGTTTCATGAACAGATAAAAAAGAACCGATGAAAATTCTATTGGCTTTTGATTCCTATAAAGGATGCTTGTCGGCGGAATATGTGTGCAACGCTGCCCGAGAGGGTATTCTGACGGTGTGTCCTGATGCCGAAGTGGTTAGTGTGCCGCTGAGCGATGGGGGTGAAGGGCTTGTGGCATGCTTTTCACGCCTATGCAAAGGGCGTGAGGTTAGCGTGGAAGTGCATGGCCCGTTGATGGAGAAAGTTGTGGCCACCTATCTTCTTAGCAATGACGGGAAAACTGCGTATATGGAAATGGCGAGTGCATGTGGTTTGACGTTGGTACCAGCGGAGAAACGGAACGTGATGGATGCGACCACATACGGGTTGGGCGAGCTGATGATGGATGCGGTGCAACGAGGCGTGACGCATATTGTGCTGGGCATTGGAGGTTCTGCCACCTGCGATGCAGGTATGGGAATGCTGGAAGTGTTGCACGGTGTTCTTTGCTATGGGGATGATTTTTCTATGAAGGGAAAAACCGAAGGTGTGCGAGTGACAGTTGCTTGCGATGTGGACAATCCCTTGTATGGTCAATACGGTGCTGCCTATGTGTTTGCTCCTCAGAAAGGAGCAACCCCTGTGCAGGTGAAGACACTTGACCGCCGTCTGCGTGCTTTCGCTTTGGCAACAGAAGAATTGGGCATTGCTGAGCCATTAGATGCTTTCCGTCCAGGAACGGGTGCGGCAGGGGGATTGGGTTATGCCTTGCTCACCTATTTGAAAGCAGAACTAAAGCCTGGCATCGATGTGGTGTTGGATGCTTGTAGGTTCGATGCTATGTTGGAAGGAGCAGATTGGGTCATTACGGGCGAAGGGTGCTCAGATGCTCAAACCCTGCACGGAAAAGTAGCTTCGGGTGTGTTGAAGAGGGCAAAACTGCAGGGCGTGAAGACTGTTTTGATGTCTGGACAAATCAAGGACAAAGCCATTTTGCAAGCTTTGGGCTTTGAGTGCCTCTGCGGAATCAATGAAGGTGACGAACGTCCCCTCTCTTTATTGATGCAAGCGGATGTCGCCGTAGAGAACATAAAGAAAACTTGTCAACGTTTGATGGAGGAATACCAATGAAAAGCAATCCACTCAGAGATTTCTTCTATTTTCAGAAAAGCGACCGCCGAGCCATAGTGGCAATTGGTTTTGTCGCCGTGTTCTGCGTGGGTGTTATGTTTGTTATGGATCGTCCTTCCTCCCAACCTTCTCCATCCATGAAAGAGGAAATCATGACGTCGGTTGGTCAATTACGAACGGGCAGAACGAACTCTCTTATAGAGGGTGAGATATTCCAAGAGCAGCATGAGGCAGCCCTTCATGCCTTTGACCCCAACACTATTGATTCCCTCACCTTTGTGGAATTTGGTTTGGAACCTTGGAAAGTGAAGAATTTTCTTCATTATCGTGCAGCAGGGAAAGTGTTTCGTTCTGTAGATGATTTAGGGGACACGTACGGGTGGACGGAAAAGGATGTGGAAAGGTTAGCCCCATACGTGAGGGTGGGTGAACAATATCAAAAAAAGACGGCAGAGGCTCGTGCCAGAGACGTACGCGCAGAAGATGAATCGTTAGCGAGAAGCCGGCAAATCGCTTCACTGCATTTTGAATTGAAGAAATTTCAAAACTTGACCAAAGTGGATGTGAACGAAGCCGACACGACGCTCCTTCGCCGCATTCCGGGTGTGGGCGAGAAAATTAGCGAGGCCATTGTCCGCTATCGGCAACAATTGGGCGGTTTCTATTCGGTGGAGCAGCTGTTAGAAGTGAAGATTGTTTCCCCCGAATTGTTGGAATGGTTTACCGTTTCCTCTCCTCCATCCGTACAAACCATCAACATCAACAAGGCATCTTTTCAGAAATTGAACAGCCACCCTTATATTACTTACGAACAGACAAAAGCCCTGCTGCAGTATGTGCGGCTTTATGGTGAGATTCAGTCAGAACAGCAACTACTCTCTACTGGCATTTTCAATTCCGGCGAGCTTGAACGGCTCAAACCGTACATCGCCTACGAATGATTTATATGTGTACATCATAACATTGAACTTTTCATTTCAGAAAGGAAACCCTCTCGCACCATCATCACTGACAGCACGAGAGGTGTAGCTACTTCTTTTAACTGATCTTTAATTACTAACACGTGTGTGCTATTGCAGACGGAAGGAAATGGGGAGCGTGTATTTCATTCTTACCACCCTTCCTCTCTGTTTGGCTGGCTCCCATTTGGGCATATTCTTGACTATACGGAGAGCTTCGCGCTCAAGTGCTTTGCTGCCAGCTTCAAACTGTTCGGGCGTAGATTTCACTTCCAAGCCCTTCTCCATCTGCTCTTTGGTCGATCGGTAACTAACGGTTGCAGTGTTGCCGGCTGTGTTTTCTGCACCATTTTGGGCTACCTTCAAGTTGCTGAGCGATCCGTCTTTTTCCACGATAAACTCCACTATCATGCGCCCTTGAATGCCATGTTCGTGTGCTTCTTTGGGATAATGTAATTGGGTGGCGAGGTATTGCATCAGGGCTTCTTGTCCACCAGGGAAAGCTGCATTTTGTTCACACACAAGAAAGACTTCATTATCATCGTCGTTGTTAGGGTAGATGGTTTCGCCTTCCAAGGTGATTTTCTTCACAGGCTTTCCATTAATCGTAATGCTGCCATCATCGTGTTTCTCTGCACCAGGCAGCTTTTCTGTTAACTCGTCGATATTCAATACATTGGAGACTTTATTCTTGACCACGACCGTGTCTTTTGGCTGCGCTTGGAAAGCCTTGGTCTCGATGCTGATGACTCCGTTCTTGGCCTTTTCGCCATAGATGGCTGTGGCGGCACCATTTCTGAGGACGGTGACAGATGCAATGTCTTCTTTGTTGATGTGGAGCAGTTGGGCGAGCACGTCCTCGTCTTCAAGGTTCTTTTTCTTGTTGGGAAACTCTGCGGGAAGTTCCACCACCTTGCCATCCAGCAGAACGAGGGGTTCGTCTTCAATACTGGTGAAGCAGATGATGCCGTGCTTGTCCTTGTAGTTGTACTGAGGAGTTCCGTCAGCATTCTTGATGATTTGGAAGGCTGAGTAGTTCTTGTAGTTTCTCACTTCGGCTTCAGTGGCTTGGCGTCCGTTGATGAACACATATTCGTAGGTGCATGCGAAGTCGCCGGCAGCAGGCTCCCCTTCGTGCGAGAAGCCGATGATTCTGCCATATTGGTCTCTGACGGGATGGATGGCAAAAGGAGCATTGTTGTCGATTGCTGCTTCGACGGTTTCTTCCATTGGGGCGAGAAGGGTTTCTTTCACTTCGTTGAAGGCTGGCACTTTCGTTGTTTCCAACGTCTTCACCATATCTTCTACGGGGTCGGTTTCAATAGGTGTGGCAAAGGCATTAAGGGTCAATGCCACCACGGGGATGGCGCAGAGTGCTTTGAGCATTCCCCATCTGGTCTTAGGTTTTTGGTACATCATAGTGATACGTTTTTTGAGTGAGCCGTGACTCAGATTGTTCGTAAAAGGCTGCAGTCGATTTCCGACAACCTTTGTCACCAGCAATTGTTGATATTTTTTTGCATCGATGCCTTGATGGATAACCGCTTGGTCAGCCTCGTATTCGTGCACCGCTTTCAAGTCGCGGCTGATGAACCAGATGAAGGGATTGAACCATTGGAAAGTCTTCATCACCTCCAGAAGAAGGAGGTCGTAGGTGTGTCCCAGGCGGATGTGCTCCTGTTCATGTGTGAGGATATACTGGCTGTGTTGCTCATAATCTTGCACATTCATCATGATGAAGTGGAAAAAGCTGCACGGTGTCACCTTGCCCTTCTGCAGCACCACCGTGTTGCCTTGTGGGTCGGTGTGTCGCAAACCTCCGTGTATCAGTCGGATAAGATCAATGGCTTGCAGAAGCGACAACACTACCATTACAGCCACACCAGCCAAATATCCATAGGTGACGACTTGCATCCAAACAATGCGAGGGCTGTTGTCGGCATACACTACTTGTTCGGGCAGGGTGTAGCTCTCCATGTAGGTTTGCATGGCATAGAGTTCCTCGTTGACAACGGTGGGATGCGCTGTGGTGAAATGCAGCAATGGCACAATGAGCGACACCACCATGATGCCCAGCAGCATGCAGCGGTTGAACCGATGGAACGTTTCTTTACTCAGCAGGAAGAAGAAACAGCTGTATAGAAGTGCCAATGTGATGGCTGATTTGAAGACGAACAGCATCATTGTTATTTTATTTTAGGGGATTGGTAATTTGCGATTTATGACTTGTTAATCATCGCCACGATGTCTTTCAATTCTTCCTCCGACACCTCTTCTTGCTGGGCAAAGAAAGACAGCATGGATTTCAGTGAGCCAGCGAAGAAGGTGCTCTTCACTTCCTTCATCACGCGGTTGGTGTATTCCTCCCTTGTCAGCAGCGGAAAGAACACAAAGGTTTTCCCTCCTCCTTCCTGTTTGCGTGAGGAAATAAATTCCTTGTTTGTCAGAATTTTCAGAAAGGTGGCGATGGTGGAGTACGCAGGTTTGGGGTCGGGGTAGTGCTCTATGATTTCGTGAGTGGTGAGCCCTTCTTGAGGGGAGGGGGCACTCCAAAGCACATTCATGATTTCCATTTCGGCTTTTGTCAATTGCCTTTCTTCTTTGTTGCGCTTCATCTTTATTTAATTTTTTAGATTTTCTGCTGCAAAGTTAATCTAAACTTTTAGATAATCGCAAAGAAAGGGACAAGAAAAAGCACTTGAACTTGAAAGTTTAACTAATTTTGTTAGATATTCAAGGCGAATTATTAGATATTAAGAATGATAAGGGTGGGTTATTGTCAGATAAGGCAGGGTTATTCAACAATAAGGGCAGGTTATTTCAACCTGCCCTTATGTATAATAATGTATATGGTTAAGTGCGCTTGCCTTTTTCTTAGTACACTTTGAATCCGATAATCTTTCTCACCTCCCTCAGCGTGGCAGCTGCGCTTTCGCGTGCTTTCTCTGCACCGAGTTTGGCCACCTTGTCGAGCAACTCTTGATTGTTCTTGTATTCAAGAATGCGCTCGCGGATGGGGGAGAGTGTCTTCACAATGTCCTCAGCCAGTTGCTTTTTCATGTCGCCGTAGCGGATAGACATGTCGTTCCACTTCTCGTTGAAATAGTCGTAAGTCTCCTTCGAAGAGGCAATCTCCATCAGCGTGAAGAGGTTCTGAATCACTTCGGGCTTCTCCTGGTTGGGTTCTGTTGGCCCTGAGTCGGTTACGGCCTTCTTCACCTTTTTTTCGATAGATTTGGCATCCTCGTAGAGGTAGATGCAGTTGCCTTCCGATTTTCCCATCTTTCCACTGCCGTCGAGTCCTGGAATTTTGATGGCGTGGTCGCCAAAATAGAAATTCTGCGGTTCGGGAAAGAACTCCACACCGTAGATGTTGTTGAAGCGGCGAGCGCATTTGCGGGCCATTTCCATGTTCTGTTCTTGGTCTTTCCCCACTGGCACCTTGGCAGCTCGGTGTTGCAAAATGTCGGCTGCCATCAGGGTGGGGTAGGTGAGCAAGCCAGCGTTCACGTTGTCGGGTTGTTTGCGAGCCTTCTCTTTGAAAGTGGTCACACGTTCCAGTTCGCCCAGGTAGCAGTTCATGTTGAAGTAGAGGTACAGCTCGATGGTTTCAGGCACGTCGCTCTGTATGTAGATGGTCGATTTTTCAGGGTCGATGCCGCAAGCCAAATACTCGGCCAGAATGGTGCGAGCCGATTGCTGAATGTCTTCGGGCTTTGGGTGGGTGGTGAGTGAGTGCCAGTCGGCAATGAAATAAAAGCAGTTGTAGTCTTCCTGCATTTTCACAAAGTTCTGCACTGCCCCGTAGTAGTTGCCCAAATGTAGGTTACCGGTAGGTCGGATGCCACTAAGTACGATTTCTTTCATGTTTTATTTGTTGAAATTTTGTGCAAAGGTAAGAAATTTAATTCATAAATCGTGCATACATTATTTATTATTAGTGCAGAGAAGCCGAAAAACACTTCCTCTCCCATTCATTTCATAGCCAACTTTGATGTTCTCTTTAGGAGTTAAAAAACACGCTTTAACATGACAAATGCAAAAAATACCCCCCCCCATTTTGGCAAATTTCTCTCCAATTCCGTTCTTTTCTTTAAAAAAATGTTATAGTTTGGAGAAATTGATGTAACTTTGCAGTCACATTTTAGTATTTTCACCATTACGAGGTTGCACCCTCATCCACCTTAGCGTAGATTCATCACATCAAACTCATATATTCATGGCAATTAAAGAAAAGAATTGGCAAGTAGGCGACGTAGTCACACTGCCTCGGGAGACAAAACCATTGAAGCGTACCGGAAGCAAATCGTACGAGCAATGCATCGGTTCACGCTACATCTGCATTCGCGAGGCCTCCAGCGAGCAGCGCGGCATATTGCTGAAAGTGTTGGGCAAGATGCCGCGTGCGCACATCATGATGGTGGGTGGTCAACCCTTCACGAAAGATGACCGCGCAGAACTCTTCGACAGCCTTCTCTACTATAGTTACCCTTTCCCTGATGTCAGCGACATTCGCGAGGTGCTCGACATTTTGCTTGACAACAACGACTTGCTCAAGAAATTTGAGGATGCCCTCATGCACGTGAATCCCCGTTCTCGCTTTTGGGTGAGCGACACTCAAAAGCATCTTCTTGTCATGAAGCGTGCGCTTTGCTACGACTCCAAGTCCGATTCGTTGCTTGCGGCTACGTCCAACGATGCTCCTTACCGCCTCACGATGGTTTATTTCCAGGATGGTAAGTTGACTTGGTAGATTTCTCTCATCCCACATTTTTTTTCGTTCCCTCCTTTCTGCTACGCTGCTTAAAACTTCCAGCGCAGTTGCACTTGCAAATCCTCGCGGTGATGGGCGTTGATAAGCTCAAGCCCTGTGCCGATGGTGCTGCGGTTGAAGTAGTGGGTCATGCCCAACTTGGCATTCAGGAAGAGAGACTTTTTGACGAGGGGGAGAGACGCGACAAGTATGGCACGGATTCCTTTATCGGAATAAGCTGTGGAGCCGAAGGAGTAGAGGAGCGAAGGCTCGTAGTGATAGAGGCGTGCAGCATAGCTGTCTGTATTGAAATAGGTGATGCCGACATCGATGCGGCATTTGTTTTGAGGGTTTTGCCAACGAATTTGTTCACCGATGGCAAAACCTTTCTCGTTAGGGTTGGCATCAAATGAAACGAGTGCTCCTGTTGCCGATGTGCGGAGGGAAAGAAAGGAGGAAAGGGTGAGGTTCAGCTGCAACTTCACATTGTGGTTGGTGTTGTATTTGAGCATTTTGATGTTGCCGCCCTTCCGCTCTATCACAAAATCCTTTTGTTTGGTTTTGAGCCGATAACGCGCCAGCAGATTCCAACGCTTGCTGGGCGAATAGGAAGCTTGCAGCATTCCGTCAAAGCCATACGAACTGCTCGACACTTGACTTTTCAGCCAAGGAAAGTACATGGCATCCACGTAAGTTTCCAGCAATACATTCTTAATGGAGCGCGATGTCCAGCTGAGGAAAATGCCCTCTTCGTTTTGTGGTGTGGCGTTTTCGCCAAAAGCTTTTCCGTTGAGGCTCACAAACTTGGCTCCGTAGTATCTGCCCACAAGTGTCAGCACATTGCTGCCGTTTACTCGCCAGCGGAGAGAATTGAGTGTGGCTACTCCGTTTTGGTGCTCTATGTGGCTAAAGGCTGTTTCGCCGCTGAAGGTGAGCGACTTGAAGCGGTAAGCGTAAGCAAGGCTGCTGACGAAAAAGTCCTGCCCGTGTGCGTTGTAAGTTCTGTAAATGCTGGAGGCCGTGTTGTGCTTGGGTAGCAAGGGTACAGACAGATGGGTGGCGATGAAGGTGGTGGATAGCCGCAAGGCTTTGTGATCCCAATGGATGTTGCCGCCCAAGTGGGTGGTGCTACAGTTGCCCTTCTTGCTGCGTTCCAGTTGGGTGCGATGCAATCCGTCGGTTTTCAAGGAGGTTAGCCCCATTGAGTCGCTCCTGAAGGTTCCGTCAGTTTTCTGGTAGGAACCGAAAGCCGACACTTCCCATGCTCCCAATCGGAGCGTGGCGGCTGCTCCTGTGAAGTAGCCGTATTCGGCTGTGGAAGAATGCCTTGCGATGCCCACATCCATCCTGTCCATTGTGCTGAACATCGACATCTTGCCAAATCTGGCCGATGTGTTCACCGCCAATCCTTTGCCAAAACTGATTCTGTAATTTCCCACGATGGCATTTTTCACAATGCCCAAGTCTTTCGCCATTACATATCCCGACACGTAATCCACCCCTTTCTCTCCTGCATCTTTCTCCACACTCAAACCTGCAAGCAAATGGTTCATGCTGGCAAAGTTGTAGCGGAATGAATGGTGAAACCTGTCACCTCTATATACCTTGTTGGGCGATTTCTTCAGCACCTCAGCTGATACCTTTTCATAGCCCGCTTTACGATAAAACGGAATGTCCGACCTCCACACCGCTTCATTCTTTCCATACTTCAGCAACTCCCTCAGCGACAGTTTTTCTGTTTCATTTTTTTTCAGCGATGGCTTAGCTTCCACAGTGACAAACAGACGGAGCATTTCTCTTGCCTTTTGTCCTAAACCGCTTACAAACATTAGTTCTCCCAGCGACACTACGGGCCGATTCTTCTCCACATACCTCACAATTTCGCCTATCTGCTCCTCGTTTAGGAAAGGGAGCACCATCAGGTCTTCCTTCTTTATCTCGTTGAGGTCTAACGGATTGGCATGCAGCTCGTACAGCTGCTCCATCAATTCTTCGTCCACCCCATCTTCTTCCTCATTTGTTTCCTCTATCCATTCCACAAAATCCTCCCACACCATTAGGGAATCCTCCTCATTCTGTGTGGTTTGACAGAAAGCGGCGACGGTGGACAACAGTGTGATGAATGTGCAGAATAGCTTCTTCATGTAAAGGTTTATGGATTTGGAAGACAAAGGTAATGACTTTCTCTCACTTTTCAAAATGAAGGGAATTTTATTTTGAAATCTTTGCTGAAAACACGGGAATGGGCATGTTTGCAATCCGATTGCATAAAATTCTTCGTAACTTTGCACCCGAAATTAAAAATGAGAAAGAAATATGGAGTATTTTTTGAATGTATTGACAGCTGTGTTGGGCATCATTAACGAAATGTCGCCCTATCTGCTTTTGGGATTTTTTCTTGCAGGCGTGATGCATGCGTTCATTCCTGATGGATGGTATGCTAAGTATTTGAGTGGGAACTCCTTCCGCTCCGTGTTGAACGCTGCCCTCTTCGGCATTCCCCTGCCGTTATGCTCTTGTGGTGTTATCCCCACAGCGATGTCGCTGCGGCGTGAGGGAGCCAGCAAAGGAGCCGTTGTGTCATTCCTGATAGCCACTCCTCAAACGGGTGTGGACAGCATCTTTGCCACCTATTCGCTCATGGGTTTGCCCTTTGCTGTAGTGCGTCCCATAGCCGCTCTGTTTACGGCATTGATTGGCGGAACGTTTGTGAATTGGGGCGAAAAAGGAGCCTCTCTCTCCGAGAAAGGTTCTGTTCGTATTGAGGGAGAAACGGCTTCTCAGCATGATGCCGCCAAAAAGTGGTCGGAGCAACCGCACCTTTCTTTTGGGCAACGTTGCGTAGAAGCCATCAAGTTTGGTTTTGTCGAAATGATGGAAGACATTGGCAAGTGGCTAGTGGTGGGCTTGATTGTGGCTGGTTTGATTACAGCCCTTGTGCCCGATGAGTTTTTTGCTGTCTTCAAGGACAACACGCTGCTGAGCATGCTGCTGGTGCTCTGCATCAGTGTGCCGATGTACATTTGCGCCACAGGCAGCATCCCCATTGCTGTAGCGCTGATGATGAAGGGTTTGACTCCTGGTGCCGCTTTGGTGATGCTGATGGCAGGCCCTGCTTGCAATGTAGCTTCCATCCTTGTGGTGAACAAGGTGTTGGGCAAAAAGACCTTGATGCTTTACCTCGCAGCTATAGTGGGAGGTTCCATTCTGTTTGGGGTGGGGATTGACCACCTCTTGCCGCGCGAATGGTTCACCAACCATCTCCTATCCACTCACGCTTGTTGCCACGATGTGGCTGGATGGTTCGAATGGACTTGCACCGCTGTGCTCGTGTTGCTTCTGCTCAATGTGTTGCGCATGCGCTTGATGCACAAGTCGGCTTGTCATTGTGGACATGAGCATTGCTCTTGCGGTTCTCATCATGGCTGTTGTGGCTCCCACGAGGATTGCTGTAGTACTCATGATGACTGCTGCGGCTCACATGATTGCTGCGATTCTTTCGATTCACAAGGCTCGAAAGGCGATTGTTCCACTCGCACCTATACAATTCACGGAATGAGCTGCAATCATTGTCGAGCCAATGCCGAAAAGGTGATTCGTTCCGTGCAAGGAGTGGAATCGGTGTCGGTCGATTTGCAAAGCGGCATCGCTACTGTTACGGGCGACGGCTTTAGTGATGATGCCGTAAAGGAAGCTGTTGAAAGCATCGGCTTCACAATATAAACTGCACCCTTATCTTTTTCTATTTTGCAAGTTTCAAAATAAATTTCGCAAGTTTCAAATTATTTTTTGAAAGTTGCAAAAAATAATTTGAAACTTGCGAAATTTATTTTCTCAGGCAAACAAAAGTTGCTGGAAGGTTAGGAAAAGGCAAAAAGCATGCGGAGGACATAGAACGCAAAAGGCGGCGATGGGAAGTCGCAAAGAGCCTCAGCGGGCAATGATGTCAAATGCTGAAATGTGCTTTTCATTCATGCGATTTGTTGCCTGTTGGAGTATGAACAAAAAAAATGGGTTGCCGCCGCAACCCTAACCTTTGTTAACCTTAAATCTAATACTATGAAAAACACGTTGCAAAGGTAGGCACTTTTTTGGTCATTGTCAAATAAAGTGCAAAAAAACATGAGAAAAATTGTGTTTTTTATGATTTAAATCAAGGAAAACGGAGGAAAAGTCTAAAAAAACACAAATCTTTGGGTGAAAATAGTGTGCATGTCATTTTTTTTTCATAATTTTACATCGTATAATGGAGGAGATGGTGCCCATGAGGGTGTGAAGAGGATGGTTGAGGTGGATTCTGGGCACGTTCAGGAGGGGGTGATGGTGCTTTTGTGGATATGTGTGGAGGATGCGAGAAAGATTATAAAAAATGACAACATAAATGAATTACAAATGGAATTACGAACCACCTACAACCGAGGACCAGGCATGTGCCGCACAGTTGGCCGACGACGTAAGAGTCAGTCAGCCCATTGCGCAAATGCTGGTGGCACGTGGCATACGCACGGCTGAACAAGCAAAGAAGTATTTCCGCCCACAATTGCTGGAACTTCACGACCCCTACCTGATGAAAGACATGGACAGGGCTGTGGATCGACTGAACGAGGCAATGGGAGAGCGTGAGCGCATCATGATATATGGCGACTACGACGTGGACGGATGCACGGCTGTGGCTTTGGTGTATAGGTTCATCACACAGTTCTATTCCAACGTGGAGTGCTACATACCCGACCGTAGCGAGGAAGGCTATGGGGTGTCGATGAAGGGGGTTGATTATGCAGCAAGCCAAGGGGTGAAACTGGTGATTGTGTTAGATTGTGGTATCAAAGCAATTGATGAGATTGCTTATGCCAAAGAAAGGGGCATCGACTTCATCATTTGCGACCACCATGTGCCCGACGAGGTATTACCTCCGGCTGTGGCCATCTTGAATGCGAAACGTGTGGATAACACCTATCCTTACCTCGACCTTTCGGGGTGTGGCGTGGGATTCAAGTTCATGCAGGCATTCGCTATCAGCAACGGCATTCCTTTCAGCAGGTTGATTCCGTTGCTTGACTTGTGTGCCATCAGCATAGCCAGCGACATTGTGCCCATCATGGGCGAAAACCGCATTTTGGCCTATCATGGGTTGAAGCAGTTGAACAACAATGCCAGCGTGGGCGTGAAGGCGGTGCTGGAGGTGTGTGGGCTGGCTGACAAGGACTTGACAATGAGCGACATCATCTTCAAAATTGGTCCTCGCATCAATGCCAGCGGACGCATTCAGAATGGCAAGCAATCGGTTGACTTGCTGGTGGAGCGCGACCCGGAGAAGGCTCTGAAAATGGCGCGAACCATCAATCACTACAACGAGGAGCGCAAAGAACTGGACAAGCGCATGACGGAGGAAGCCAGCCGGGTGGTGTCGCACATGCCTCAGGTGGAAGACAAAAGTGCCATCGTCATCTACAATGCCGATTGGCACAAGGGGGTGATTGGCATTGTTGCCTCGCGCCTGACGGAGGAGTTTTTCCGTCCGGCTGTGGTGCTCACGCTCGATGGCGACATTGTGACGGGGAGTGCGCGCAGCGTGAGCGGTTTTGATGTGTATAAAGCCATTCAGAGTTGCGAGGACTTGCTCGACAACTTTGGGGGGCACACCTATGCAGCAGGGCTGTCGATGAAAGTGGAAAAGGTGGCTGAGTTCACTCGCCGTTTCGAAGCATACGTGAATGCTAACATCGACCCTGAACAGACACGTCCGAATCTCGACATTCATGCGATGGTCAATTTCCGCGACATCACGCCAAAGTTCTTCAACGACCTGAAGCGCATGCGCCCTTACGGCCCCGACAATCCCAAGCCGGTGTTCTGCACAAAGAATGTGTTTGATTACGGCACAAGCAAGGTGGTAGGACGGCAGCAGGAGCACATCAAGTTGGAGCTGGTGGACAGCAAGTCGAACAATGTCATGAACGGCATCGCCTTTGGACAGAGTTCGCAGGCGCGTTACATCAAGACGAAGCAGGCTTTCGACATCGTATATACGGTGGAGGAGAATACGCGCAAGCACGGGGAGGTGCAGTTGCAGATTGAAGACATCAGAACCCACGAGTTGGAGAGTGACCATGAGTGAGCAAACTCCACTTGACATACTTCGGGAGTATTGGGGCTATGAGGCCTTTCGCGGCATCCAGAGCGACATAATCAATAGCATACTTGAAGGTAAAGACACTCTCGGGCTCATGCCTACGGGTGGAGGAAAGAGCGTCTGCTTTCAGGTTCCGGCATTGATGTTGGAAGGTGTGTGCATTGTGGTCACACCGCTCATCTCTTTGATGAAAGATCAGGTGCAGCAGTTGAAGGCCCGCGGCATCAAAGCGGAGGCCGTCTATTCAGGCATGATGAAAGACGACATTGTGCGCATTTTGGACAATGCGGTCTTTGGTGCCTATAAACTCCTTTATCTGTCGCCTGAACGACTATCGTCCGAATTGTTTCTGGCCAAGTTGGTTCGCATGAGGCGAGTGAGCATGATTGTGGTGGACGAGGCTCATTGCATTTCACAATGGGGCTATGACTTCCGCCCTTCCTACTTGCAAATTGCGCAAATACGGCATCTGTTGGCATCTGCCCATGTGCCCATCCTGGCGCTTACAGCCACAGCTACCCCCAAGGTGGTAGAGGACATTCAGAAGCAGCTGGAATTTAAGGAGAGAAATGTGTTCTCCATGAGCTTTGAACGTAAAAACCTCATTTATGTGGTGCGCGAAACTGAGGATAAAGGAGGCGAAATGCTCAAAATTCTGCATGGCATCCCCGTAGGGAGTGCAATTATTTATGCCCGGACACGCCAACAGACAGTGGACATAGCGCGTTTTCTTGACGAGCACGGCATTTCGGCAAGCAACTATCATGCAGGACTTACTGATGCAGAGAAGGAATACCGGCAAACGAACTGGACGAAGAATCGTGTGAGGGTGATGGTGGCTACGAATGCTTTTGGAATGGGAATCGACAAGCCCGATGTGCGTGTGGTGATTCATTATGGCATGCCCGACTCGTTGGAGGCTTATTTTCAGGAGGCTGGTCGAGCAGGGCGTGATGGAAAGAGTTCCTACGCTGTGCTGCTTTATACTGATCACGATGTCTTTGCTATGCCCCAAAGGGTGGGGCAGACCTTCCCAACCATCGACTATGTGAAGCAGACCTATGAAAATGTGGCTTACTTTCTTCAAGTTGGGGTTGGTGAGGCACAAGGGCGCACGTTCTATTTCCCAATGGAGACGTTCTGCCGACGTTTCCATCAGTTTCCCGTTCAAACCAATTCTGCGCTGACTTTGCTCAACAATGCCGGCTACATCGAATATCATGAGGAGCAGGAGTTTAAATCGGCTCTCCATTTCATCCTCCGAAAGGAAGAACTCTATCGCATCTATGAGACAGACGCCGCTACCGACCTCCTGATTCAGACCATTCTTCGCACCTATACAGGCGTGTTTGCTGGTTTTGTCTATATTGAAGAAACCAATCTGGCTCATCTCACAGGGCTTACGGCCGAACAGGTGTACCAGATTCTGAAAGATTTGCACCACCACCGCATTATCGACTTCATACCTCGCCGCTCTACCCCTACTGTCACCTACACAATAGGGCGAGTTGACACAGCACTCATCAGTCTTCCACCCATCGTTTATGAAGAGCGAATGGAAGACCTCAAGGAGCGTATCAACGCAATGGTGCACTATGTCACGTCGTTCGACACTTGCCGCAGTCGAATGCTACTGAATTATTTTGGCGAAGGCAGCAGTAGCGACTGTGGACAATGTGACGTGTGTCTGGAGAAACGACGTACGGTGTCTCAACAAAAATCTGATTTTCAGCGAGCTATTAGAATCATTAGGGAATGCTTACAAGATGGGATGCCTCATCGCTTAGAAGAAGTCCGTCAATTGCCCATCAGCACCAACATGTGCGAAGAAGCGCTACGCTATATGGCTGCCGAACAGCAGCTCAGGGTGGAAGGATTGAAAATAGTGCTGGTAGAAGAAACTGAGAATCTTTAGCTTAGCCTTAGTTAATATGATGCCTTGGTTAAGTGTATTGAATAATATTATTTTGTTACTTGCTTATGAATTTGATTGATATTATTGTAGAAACGACACAGGCTCTTGTAGCCAATCCGCAAGACGTTGAGGCTTGCAAAAAGCGTGCTTTTGCGTTGAGCGAGATGGGGCAGTATAAAGAAGCACTGGAAGATTTGAACACGCTTATCGACACTTTGAATGTGCAGGACGATGCCAACCTCTACAGCTTGCGCGGAGCTATCCGCATGAAACTCGAAGACAAGAAGGGCGCACTTGACGATATGCGCAAAGCGATGCAGTTGAACCCTGAGTTGTTGAGGCTACTGGGAGGACATTTCACGTCTGACGCCCCAAAAAGTTGAAACGCACGAAAAAAGGTTGGCATCGATAACGTAATCTTATGCCAACCTTTTTGTGCTGTACTTTCGTCAGAGAAGAATGGAAATGTATGACTATTGGATAATCTGCAATCACTTTGACGTGACCAACAGGAAGTTGCTCTTCTTTCAGACGGTGGAGAAGAGTGGTCATGAGCGACTGAAGCACGTTGTCCCAATTGGTGAAAGAGTCTTCACTGTGAAGCATGACAGTGCCGTTGAGCCAACCGAGCACTATGGCTCCAAGAAATTGTGCCACCAGATAGTTGGGCAGTTTGCGAATGGGCATCCGTCCTGCCAATACCATAGCGATGGATACGGCTGGATTGAGGGGAGCGCAGGAGAGATAGCGAGTGAGATAATTTTAGATGGAGATGTTGTGGAGAATGTCGAGCAGGTTGCGGTCGATGGCGCGGTTCTCCTTGATGGCTCGTGAGAAGGGGACATAGACAATATCGTCGTTGTCGATGCCCACCATCACATTGCGAAGTCCCTTGAGGATGGCTTGAATACTGGCTGCTCCCATGCGGCTGGCAATGATGCGGTCGTGGGCTGTTGGATGACCTCCACGCTGGGCATGACCAAGAATGGAAATGCGCACTTCCAACTCGGGGTATTGGTTCTTTACAAGTTGGGCATAGTGCATGGCACCTCCTGTCTGCTCATTGGCTGCCACAAGCACGATGGAACTTCCCTTAGTTTTTCGAAACCCTTTCTGAATAAAGTGGTTCAGTTGCTCATCCTCCACCTCTATTGTGGGTACTATGGCCTCTTCGGCTCCTGCTGCAATACCGCTATTGAGGGCTAAAAAACCAGCTCCGTCGCCCATCACTTCTACAAAGAAGAGGCGTTCGTGGCTGGTGGCTGTGTCGCGAATCTTATCAACCGTCTCCATGATGGTGTTGAGAGCTGTGTCGTAACCAATGGTGGTGTCTGTGCCACAGAGATTGTTGTCAATGGTAGCAGGGATGGCGATGCAAGGAAAGTCAAATTCTTGAGCAAAAATGCGCGCGCCTTGGATGCTGCCGTCGCCTCCGATGACAATGAGGGCATCAATTTCCTCTTTTACAAGGTTTTCATAAGCTTTCTTTCTTCCTTCTGCATTCTTGAAGTCTTTGGAAGGTGAGGACTTGAGGATGGTACCACCATATTGCAGGATGTTGCTGACGTTTTGAGTTTGGAACTCAACAATCTCGCCATCGATGAGCCCTTTATAGCCTCGGTAAATGGCCTTCACTTTAAGTCCGTTGTAGATAGCTGAACGGGTGACGGCACGTATGGCACTGTTCATGCCTGGTGCGTCATTGCCCGATGTGATGATTCCGATGCATTTGATGTCTGCCATGGGTGTAGGTTTTTATGCGTTAGTGTATCTGTGTGCAAAATTATGCATTTTCTTTGACTCTTCAAAATTTTTGAAAAGAATTGATGGCTTCGATGATGTATTGTACTTCATCTTCGGTCATTGTCTGATTCAAAGGAATGCTCAACTCTTCTTCGGCTAACCGTTCTGTCACAGGTAGTTGCAAATGATTGTAAAGGGAGTAGCAAGCCTGTTTGTGAGGCGGAATGGGGTAATGGACGAGAGTTCCAATACCTTTTTCTTGCAAGTGAGCTTGGAGTTGATTGCGGAAGGGTGTGAAGACAGGAAAAATGTGATAAACATTAGTACCATAATCCATCATGTCAGGGAGGCGAATGGCCTTGTTGCGTATATTATTATAATAAGTACGCGCATGAGACTGCCTGATATTGTTATCTTCTTCCAAATAGCGTAATTTCACATCTAGTGCAGCTGCCTGCATTTCGTCGAGGCGGCTATTGCGTCCTTGATGTGAAGCAACATATTTCTGGGCAAAGCCATAGTTGGCAATGGTGCGAATGGTGTTGGCCAGTTTTTCATCATCAGTAGTTACAGCACCTCCGTCGCCCAATGCGCCGAGGTTCTTGCCCGGGTAGAAACTGTGGCAAGCCGCATGGCCGAAAGAACCGGTGCGATGTTGCTGATACCGGCATCCGTGGGCTTGGGCATTGTCTTCGATGAGAAGGAGATTGTGCTTCTGACATATTTTTTCTATACGTTCGTTATAAGTGCATCTGCCATACAGGTGCACGAGCATCAAGGCCTTGGTCTTGGGGGTGATGGCTTGTTCCAATGCTTTGATGTCAATGTTGAGCGTGTCTGCCTCTACATCAACAAAGACAGGAGTGAGTTTGTTTTCGCTAACAGCCAACACAGTGGCAATGAAAGTGTTGGCGGGAACAAGCACTTCGTCTCCTTCGCTGATTTTGCCCATTTCCATGTAGGCTCGGAGTGTCAGCGTGAGCGCATCCAACCCATTGGCCACACCGATGCAGTGTTGCGTACCGATGTATTCGGCATAATGTTGTTCAAACTGTTGTACAGCTTCTCCTTGCAGGTACCATCCACTACTTACGACCTCAGCCACAGCCTGTTGAAGCTCATCCAAGTGTCGGGAAGTAATAGCTTTCAAATTCAAGTAAGGTATCTTCATGTTTCCCATACGTTAATGTGGTCATTGATAGTGATTATACATCCCATTCGTAGATGTCGTAGCAGATAGTTCTACCGCCAAATCCTTCCTTTTGGGCCACCAGTCCTGTGTTGAGTACGGAGCCGTCGCCCTCTGTGGAACGTCCGAAATCCATGTATGGAATGTTAGGAAAGTCGTGGTGCATAGCAAAATCGTGGATGGCATCTACTGCTCCATTCTCCTTTCCGAGTACATTCGACGAGCAATACTGCCCATGCAGCACTTGTGGGGTAAGATAAAAAGTCATGCCGGCCACCACCTCGTCGTTGAGCTTGGCATTGTATTGGATGATATTATTCGGAAAACGGTTATGTAGCAATTCTATCTCCTGTAAAGAGTGGACGGGATGTACCTGATGCCGTTCCATCAGGTTGTCCTCAAGTACCTGCCAGAAAGGGGCGAAATCGTTGGTTCTTACCACTTCAATCCCTGCTTCATGGGCTCTTTTTAATCTGCGGCGGCGATCTTTCCTCCAGCGGAGATGCTGCTGCATGAAGATGGCCGTCCCAATGTCGCGTTGAACAATACGTGCCTTACAGACCCAATAGAGCGGATAGAGATCTTCCTCTGAAGGAATTTGGTGATAAACCCAAGGAATGGGTTTGTACACCACCTTCCGAATGCCCATGTTGTGCAGGTGCTGATTCAGTTCTTCAAAGAGTTGGATGACATCTGCTGCTGTCACTTCAACATCCATCAGTAATCCTCCGTAAGTGAGACCTTGGTGAGAATAGAGTGTTGTGCCTACAATGTTGGCAGGAAGAATGGAATGCAGGTGGTTGCCTACGAAGAACAGGAGTGAATAGTCTTCGAAGCGGTTGCTGTGGTAGTCCATGTAATCGCGGTAAAAGAGAAATGTAGCATTGCGTGCTTTTTCTACATATTTGTCCCACAGCGGTTTGTCGGCAGGTGTATATCGTTTTATATCAAACATTTCGTGTAGTTGATGAATTCGTTGTAATCGTAGATGTAATCCTCTTCATCAAATAGTTCAGATGCCAATACCATGCATACAGCACCGCTGGAAAAGTCATCGAGAGTACGCCAAGTGTTGGGCTTGATGAGCAGTCCCTGCCAGGGGTGATTGAGTAAGATGGTTTCTTTTTGCTCGCCGTTGTCGAGCGTGACGGTGAAACTACCGCTCATGGCTACAACCAATTGGTAAAGGTTCTTGTGTGCATGGCCGCCTCGACTTTCTCCGCCTGGTACATCGTAAGTCCAATAGACCCTTTTGATGGAGAATGGTACATTTTTCATCTGCTCTGCAACGGTCAGGTTGCCTCGTGGGTCAGTGATTTTGGGTAATTCTATAATCTCGTAATCAAGTTTTTTCATGTTCAATTTTCTTTTTGCAATCTTCCATTAGCCACTTGGGGGTGCTGGTGGCTCCGCAGATGCCTACGGTCTCAACCTGATCAAACCATCTGAAATCAATTTCGGAGGGGTCGTCAATCATGTAGGTGTGAGGATTGATGGACAAGCACTCGTTGTAAAGTACTTTTCCATTAGAACTCTTTTTGCCACAGACGAAGAGGATGACATCATGCTGAGAAGCAAAGTTCCGAATGTTGGGAATGCGGTTGGCCACCCTGCGGCAGATGGTGTCGAAATAGTTGAAACGAGCACCATCCTGCATGTTCTCCTCGATGTATTTTACAATTTCGCGGAATCCCTCCAACGATTTGGTGGTTTGCGAAAACAACTGGATATCGTTGCTGAAGTCCAGCAGCTTGGCATCGTCTAGATTCTCAATGACAATGGCGGTTCCGTCTGTCTGCCCAACCAAGCCGACCACTTCGGCATGTCCGTTTTTGCCGTAGATGACGATTTGTCCCCCTTCCTCGTAAGCCTTACGGATGCGTTTCTGTAGGTTCAGCACTACGGGACATGTCGCATCAATCAGCCTGATGTTTTGGTCTTTGGCTTTGGCGTAAGTCTGTGGAGGTTCACCGTGGGCACGGAGTAGCATTTGGGTATCGTGCAGAGTGTCGAGGTCGGCATGCTCAACAGTTCGGAGGCCCATCTTTTTCAGTCGCTCCACCTCTTTTCCATTGTGTACGATGTCGCCCAAACAATAGAGCGATTCGCTCTTGGCCAGTTCTTCCTCCGCCTTCTTGATGGCGGTGGTCACTCCGAAGCAGAAGCCTGAACCTTCGTCAATCTCTATCAGCATGATTCTTTCTCTTTATTTGTTCGGACAGTGTAGAATCCATCACCTTAGCCAACAATTTCTTTGTATCGTTTCAGAAGCCAGGCACTTTGTTCCTCGCGAGTCATGTTGGAATTGTCCAGCACTAAAGCGTCTTCGGCTTGGCGAAGGGGGGCCACTTCGCGATGTGAATCAATATAGTCGCGCTCTTTCACATTTTTCAGAATCTCTTCAAAATTCAACGCGTTACGCTCTGCCTGAGTTTTTGCTTTCTTCATTAGTTCATCGTAGCGTCGTTGTGCACGGACTCTGGCTGTGGCAGTGACAAACACTTTCATCTCTGCTTGAGGAAAGACGGCTGTGCCGATGTCGCGGCCATCCATCACAATCCCTTTCTCTCGTCCCATCGCTTGCTGCTGCTCTGTCAGAAGAGTTCGTACAAATGGCAATGCGGCTATAGGACTAACGCGATTGCTCACTTCCATCTGGCGAATTTCGTCCTCAACCTTCTCACCGTTCAGGTAAGTGTCTGGGCGACCTGTTTCGGAATTGAAGCGGAAACTGATTTCGATCTTCCCAGCCTCAATGGCAGCTTTCAGTTCTTCTTCCTTAATGCCATCATCTGGAAAGAGTCCGTTGCGGAGGGCAAACAGGGTAACAGCGCGATACATAGCACCAGTGTCAACGTATACATAGCCAATTTCTTTGGCCAGTTGTTTTGCCATCGTGCTCTTTCCGCAGCTCGAATGGCCATCTATAGCAATAATAATCTTCTTCATAATGAATAACCTGCATTAATCAATATAGAGGAGGAAGCTACGTGGTATTTACCATATGCTACTCCTACCTTGAATTTTTTTACATTTAGTCCAGCACCGATGCTGAAACCAGCCCAGTGCCCTTTGTCGTTTACCTTCATCTCTTTGGCTCTACGAAAGTTATAGCCCAAAGCGACCCATGTGTTTTTTGAGGGCAGTATATCAACACCCAATACGAAATGCTGGATGAACTTGACATCATCCCAGTTTGTCACATCGTCGGCTGTCAAAGAAAATCTTAGTGGTGCATTGGCAAAGTCTTTGCTGATGCCGAAGGCCAAATCGAACGGAATCGACTCCTTGCTGCCATCTTCATGGAGCGACTTAATCTGTCCGCCCAGGTTGCGCCCTACCATAGAAAAAGAGAAGCCGCGGGCATCATCGAAATAGTTCAAAGCTAAATCAGCTCCCAAGGCTGTGCTTGAATAATTGGCGTAGTTGCTTAACAGCACCTTGGCAGTAATGGCACCGCTCCATCGTTCACTCAGTAAGTAAGAATAGGAGGACTGGAAGTTCATGTCTTTGGCTGAGAAACTTCCCATGATTTCGCCCCTCTCATTCGTTTCGTCCATTTTCCCATAATTCAGCATCAGTGCCCCTAATGCCCAAGTACCGCGCTCGCCTATAGCTTTTGTGTATCCCGCTGCAAATAAATTGCTGGAACTGATGTAGGAATTATAGCCCAATACGATGCTGTTGTCCGACACATTAGTCAGCATGGCTGCATTGGTCCACATGATGGTGGCATCATCTTCCACGATGCTGACATTCGCTCCACCTAAAGCTGCCGAATGAGCACTCACAGGAATATGAAGAAACTGATAGCCCGTCTTGCCGTCCTGTGCGCATGCGACGAGGGAAACGAACAGCAGGGCGATAAGTGTAAATAATTTATTTGAATGTGTCATAATAGGTGTCTAACAACTTTTTGGCAGCAACAAAAGATGTAATCTGTCCCCCCAACACTTCCTTTTCCATGTCGCCAATCATTCCCTTGATGGCAGGGTTGAAATAAAAGCTGTTCTTCAGATGCTCGTTGATGCTTTCATACATCCAGTATTTCGACTGCTCGTTACGGCGGAATTGGAAATAGCCATTCTCCTTCACTTGGTCAATGTAGCGGAAAACCATGTCGAGGACGTTGTCTATGTTCAGTTCGTAGAAACCAGAATAGCACATCACCTCTGGCACGATGCCGCTGTCAGGCAAGGGAAAAAGATGCAGTGCATTACGGAAATGGGTGGCCGCCAATTGAGCTTTGTCCACATTGTTGCCATCAGCTTTGTTGATGACGATGCCGTCGGCAATTTCCATGATGCCTCGTTTGATTCCTTGCAATTCATCGCCTGTACCAGCCAGTTGAATGAGCAGAAAATAATCTACCATAGAGTGACAGGCCGTTTCGCTCTGTCCCACACCCACCGTTTCGACGAAGATGTTGTCATAGCCGGCTGCTTCGCAGAGAATGATGGTTTCGCGGGTCTTTCTTGCTACACCGCCTAAACTACCTGCTGTGGGGCTGGGACGAATAAACGATTTGGGATGAACGGCCAGCTTCTCCATCCTTGTCTTGTCGCCGAGGATGCTGCCTTTGGTTTTTTCAGAAGAAGGGTCAATAGCCAGTACAGCCAATTTCCCTCCACGTTTTTCCAACAGGTGTACACCAAAGGCATCGATGCTGGTCGATTTACCTGCTCCAGGCACACCACTGATACCAATTCTGACGGAGTTGCCAGAATAAGGTAAACACTTTTCGATGACCTCTTGGGCTATTGTTTGGTGTTCAGGCAGAACACTCTCGATGAGTGTCACTGCTTGACTCAACATGCTCACGTTTCCTTTCAGAATGCCCTCCACATATTCGGCTGGGGTGAAGAGCTTCTGACGCTTCTTTCTCATTTGTCGGAGATAGGGGCTTACGATAGATGGTTGTGCAACACCTGCATTTACCTGTAAACCTGCATATTCCGAACTGTTCTCTGGATGTTCCATCGTTTTATGTGTTATTCCGCTTTCTGCTACTGCTCTGCAGCAAGCGGTTTACTTTTCAAAGTTTACGTTTACTACTGCTTTGGGACGTTGGGGGTCGTTGGTGATGATAAGCACACGAGGTTGTGCTTTTGAGAGTCCTAAGAACTTCGCATCCACCACAACATTCATCTGCACTTCTTCACCTGGTTGCAACTCCGTCTTTTTCAGTGACACAGTCACGGCCTGGTTGAAAGCCTGTATTTTACTCAATTTCAGCACGCCTCTTCCTTTATTGCTAATTTTTACATTGCCTTTCAGCTTCGTTTTCTTGCCTAACTTGCCGATGTTCAGTTCTGTATCTGAAATTTGGAAGTTGGGTTTACGAGTAAATTCCTCTGCGAAATGTAGGTCGGGTAGCAGGACTGCCGATACAGCCAGTTCATTGTGACTGCCCACCTTGTCGCCTGAGAAACGGGCCAGATAGATGCTTGTCTGGTTCAACCCCAAGTCTTTCAATTCCTCGCTGTGCAAGGTCAACTCTATTTTTCCTCTTCGTCCGCGTGCAATCATTTCGGGCTTATATTCTGCCGTCAAATAGGAAGGCAGGTGCATGAGTGTTGGAGTATAGACGTTGTCACTGTTATTCAGAATTTCAATCTCCCCCTTGGCCGAATCGCCTGCGTTGACATCGAGAAACTCTACGTTGTTGGTGCTCAGCAGAATGTCGTCTATGCTATAGGGGAACAACTCTTCAATAGTGTTCTGCTCACCGTTGCTTACCAGTGCTTTCATGCGAATGCGCACAGGTTTTTCACTTGCATTGGTATAGACATCAATGTAGCGGTCGAAATGTCCCAACATCTGTGCATCGTAGGTGATACGTATTTCTCCCTCGTCGCCTTTCATTAGGGCATCGGCTCGCCATTCTGGTTTCAAACAGCCGCAGCCAGCATCTACTTCACGTACGAACAAAGGGTCTTTATCATTATTTGTATATTTAAACACAACCGTCACGGGTCGCTTCCAAAGCGTAGTGCCTGCATTGATGGTGTTGCGTTCAAATGAGATTCTCTGTGCCTCCATACTCAGTGTAGATGCGAGCGTCAAAGCACATAATATAACGTATTTCTTCATCTCAATATTGTCTTATATATGTTTATTAGTTGCAAAGATACAACATTTTTGGCGAACTTAGATGGAAAAAACATTATTTTGCACAATAAAAAGGGGAAAAGCCAATCAGACTTTTCCCCTTGCAATGAGTTGCTGTGTCAACAGCAATGTATCGTGCGAGTTGCCAAGGGCAAACCGCAGAGAACGAAAATCAATTTATTTGTTCTCTTCAAGTGCGGCGATTTTGGCTTTCACCTCTTCCATGTCGGCTTTGAGCTTTTCCATTTTTCGGTTTAGTTCTTCTACCAAGGCATTGCCTTGTTTGGATTTGCTGCTGAGGCTGAGGAAGCCAAGGTTGTTTTCGTAGGTTTTAATTTCATTTTTGAGAATATCGAGCTGGCGGGTTAGACGAGAACGCAAGTCATTGCCGCTGCCTCCCTTGATGCTTTCCTTGAAGCGGTCGAGTCGACGTTTGGCAGCATTTTGATAAGCATAGCCATAGAGACGATCCATCTGTTCGCGCAGGAGCTTATAGAGCTTGTCCTTTTCTTTGAAAGGTACATGCCCTATCTGATTCCACTCTTCCTGTGCTTCGCGCAGTTTAGCACGCAGGTCGCCTTCAAACTCTTCAGGTACAATGGCTGCGAGCATTGCAATGATGCTTTTTTTCTTCTCCATGTTTTCAGCTTGTTCGCTGTAGGCACCTTTATTAGCTTCTTTCTTCGCAGCAAAGAAAGCATCGCATGCATTGTTGAAGCGCTCCCAAATTTGGTCGCTATACTTTTTGGGGACAGTGCCAATTTCTTTCCACTTCTTCTGCAGTTCAACGAGTGCATCTGTGGTGGCTTTCCAATCTGTGCTATCCTTCAGTGCTTCAGCCTTTTCTACGAGGTCAAGTTTCAAGGCATAATTTTGATTGAGATTGTCGCGAACTTTCTGGAAATATTCGCTCTTTCGTGAGAAGAAGTTATCGCAAGCGGCACGGAAGCGCTCGAAGATTTTTGTGTTCATCTTCTGTGGCGCATAACCGATTGTTTTCCATTCAGCCTGCAAAGCTGTGATTTTGTCAGAGATTGCATTCCATTCGGCAAAGGTCTTAAGCTCGTCTAAATTAAATCCTTCAATGGTTTCGCAGATGGCAGTCTTCTTTTCGAGGTTCTCTTCTTCTTTCTGTTTGCGAGTTTCAAAGTATTCTTGGTGACGTTTGTTGATGACTGTCGAGGCTTCTTTGAAGCGTGTCCAGATTTGCTCGCGCAAGTCACTTGCCACGGGACCCGTCTCGCGGAAATCCTGATGCAGTTGCTGGAGTTTACGGAAGGCCACGATGATGTCGGTCTCGTCAGCCAGTTTCTCGGCAGCTTCGCAAAGTGCAGTCTTCTTCTCCAAATTCTTTTTGAAGTCGTAGGCTCGCAGTTCGTTGCTCAATTTGAGTGTGTCGTAGAATGCTTCCACAGCCTGCTGGTAGGTTTTCCAAAGGGCTGTGGCCTTTTCAGCAGGCACCTCCTTGATGTCATTCCATTGCTGCTGAAGTTCCTTGAAATCGTTGTATGTGCGGTTGATTTCGTCGGGATTTTCTGTCAGTGCGTTTATCTTGTTGATGATGTCGAGTTTCTTCTGGTAGTTCTCCTCGCGCTCCTGTTCGAGGGCGGCTGCGGCTGCAGCGCGCTTTTCGCGGATAATGGTCATCTGCTCCTTGAACTCACCTTCTTCAAGGTTGGGCGCAGGCGTGTACTCCTCGGCATTGCCTCCTTCGTCGATAAACTTCTTGTAAGCGGCATCGGCCTCCTGATGGTGGAGGCGGTAGAAGTTACTCTTGAGGCTGTCGAGTTCTTGGCGAGTTACCTCTTCGTCACTACTTGCAATTTCCTTAAGCCGTGCGACGATGTCGGCTTTTGTTTCGTAAGTGGCGAAAGAAGTTGTTGAGGTTTCTGCCTGAGGCTCTTCAGCAGGTACTTCTTCTACTTCTGCTGTGGGTTCGGCAACTGGAACTGTTGCAGTTTCCTGTTCTTCTGCTGCAGCGGCTTCTGTTGCAGTTGCAGTCTCTTCAGTTGCAATGGGTTCTGTTGCTGGTGCTACTGTAGATTCAACTACAGGCTCCTCAGTGGGGTTCTGAATTTCAGTCATAGTTTTTAGTGTATTATGTTAAGCATGATTGTATATACGTAGATGACTGCAGCCGGAATGGCAAGCAGTGCACTGTCGAAGCGATCGAGCATGCCTCCATGCCCAGGGAGAATGTTGCCGGAATCTTTGATTCCCAGTCGGCGTTTGAGTAATGATTCGACAAGGTCGCCCCATGAGCCAAAAATCACGGTGATAAGTGCCAGCCCTGCCCACAGAAGGTGGTTGGTCAGTGGGGGCATAGTCTCTGCGAAAGGAACGAACGATGCGATGATTTGCGAAGCGGCCAAAGCGGTGAAGCCGCCGCCGATGCTGCCCTCCCATGATTTTTTGGGGGAAATGCGGGGAAAGAGTCGATGCTTGCCCAGCCATGAGCCAAACAGGTAGGCACCTGTGTCATTGGCCCATAAGAAAATGAAGAGGGAAAGGGCATACCAAAAATAATAGGATACTCCTGCGCTTGTGGCGATGAAGCACAAGGTGTTGAGTGAGGCGAATGGCAGGGCGATGTAGAGTTGTGCCATGAATGCCATTGCCCAGTTGAGGATGTTGTCGGGACGGTCAAAATAGAGCTCAGTCACCAACAGGTATATGAGCGAGATGAGATAAGGGATGAATACTTCTGCTCCCATGATGTTGGTGTTGAATGCCCACACTGCTACAAACAGGTAAGCTCCTGCTACAGAGGTAATGAAACGGTTGACATGCAAGTGCATGTTCCGATTGACAATGGTAGTAAACTCCCACACGGTCATTGCGCTGATGAGGGTGAAGAGAATCAGCATAGAGTAGGGGTGAAACACAATTCCGCCTACGAGAAGGATGACGAAGAGCGCCCCCGTGATGGTACGTATGATTAAGTTTTTCACACTTCTTGGTTTTTGTCAGTTTCTGTTGGTTTTTGTTCTGAAGGCTCTTGAGGCTGTTGTCCTGTTCCTTTGGCTTTCTCGATGACTGCCTGTATAATTTTCTGACGGATTATTTCCTCGTTCTCGTTTTTGTGATCGGTCTGATTATCTGTCTGATTCTCATTTTCTTTCTCGTTCTCTGCGTTTGCAGCCAGAATTTCGTCGGTTCGAGAAGTCCATGGACGTTTGCCAAAAATGTCTTCAAGGTCTTCTGCAAAGATTACTTCGCGGTCGATGAGAAGTTGTGCCAGTTTCTCATGTCCTTCCTTATGCTCCAGCAATACTTTCTTGGCGCGCTCGTACTCCTTGGCAATGAGTTTTCTTACCTCTTCGTCAATCGTCTCTGCCGTCTTGTCACTGTAGGGCTTGCTGAATTGGTATTCTTGGTTGTCGTAATAGCAGAGGTTAGGCAATTTTTCACCCATACCAGCGTATGCAATCATGCCGTAAGCACGTTTGGTCACTTTCTCCAAGTCGTTCATCGCGCCTGTTGAAATGCGGCCGATGCAAAGTTCCTCTGCTGCTCGTCCACCCAGTGTAGCACAGATTTCATCAAGAATCTCTTCCTTTGTTGAGATTTGGCGCTCTTCTGGCATGTACCAAGCGGCACCGAGAGCTTGTCCACGTGGCACGATGGTGACTTTGACCAATGGGTTGGCATATTCGAGAAACCAGGATATGGTGGCGTGTCCAGCTTCGTGCAGTGCAATGGTACGCTTTTCTTGTGCAGTGAGGAGTTTGGTCTTTTTTTCCAGACCACCGATGATGCGGTCAACCGCGTCGAGGAAGCATTGCTTATCTACCCATTGCTTGTTGTTGCGAGCAGCGATGAGGGCGGCTTCATTACATACATTAGCAATGTCTGCTCCAGAGAAACCTGGAGTTTGGCGGGCCAATTGTGCCACATCTATAGTCTCGTCAATCTTGAGTGGCTTCAAATGCACCATGAAGATTTCTTTACGTTCGCTTAGGTCGGGAAGATCGACATGGATTTGTCGGTCGAAACGTCCTGCGCGGAGGAGAGCGCCATCCAGAATGTCAGCACGGTTGGTGGCGGCCATGATGATGATGCCGCTATTGGTGCCAAAACCATCCATTTCGGTCAAGAGCTGGTTAAGGGTGCTTTCGCGCTCATCGTTGCCTCCCATGGCCGCTGTTTTGCTACGGGCACGGCCGATGGCATCAATTTCGTCGATGAAGATGATGCAAGGGGCTTTGGCCTTGGCTTGCTGGAACAAGTCGCGCACACGGCTGGCTCCCACACCCACGAACATTTCGACGAATTCTGAACCGGAGAGCGAGAAGAATGGCACGCCGGCTTCCCCAGCCACAGCCTTGGCCAGCAGGGTTTTACCCGTTCCTGGAGGACCTACAAGCAATGCGCCCTTGGGAATTTTACCACCCAGATTGGTGTATTTCTCAGGCTTCTTCAGAAAATCCACAATCTCCTGCACTTCCAGTTTGGCTCCCGCTTGTCCTGCTACGTCTTTGAAAGTGATTTGTGGAGAGTTTTTGTCATCTTTCTCAAACAGTTGAGCTTTCGATTTCCCTACCGAAAAGATGTTGCTGCCACCCATGAATCCACCACCACCCATGCCGCGCATGACGAACAGCCAAATGAGTATAATGATGATGATGGGGGCAAAGTTCCAGAGTAGGTTGCTCAAGAAGTCGTTATCTCGCTCGTACGTAACCTTTCCGTTGAAATTACCTTGCTTGTTTTGCTCGTCGAGAAAACCCTCCAGATTGTCAATGGAACCAAACTCAACTTTGATGCGAGATGCTTTTCGGTTTTTGTTGACAGTGCCGAATACCACTTTCTCGAATTTAGGATCGACACCCAGCGTGAGGGTGTTATTGTCTTTGTTGACAGTTACATCGGCCACATACCCCTTGGCGACAAATTCCTTGAACGTTGTGTAATCCACTGAGCGTGACGCAGAAGTGTCATGACGAGTGAAAATCATGAATGCCAAACCTGCAATGAGCAGGATGTATAGCCACGTGAAGTTGAAGCGCGGCTTTTGCATTCGATCGTTATTGTTATTGCTATTCGTATTGTTGTTCGTATCCATGTTTTCGTGTTAATCAATGTCTGGAATATCGTTGATTTCGGCATCTTCCCATAGGTTGTCCACATCGTAGAATTCGCGTGCATCAGGCACGAAAATGTGAACCACTACATCAGTGTAGTCAAGGGCAACCCACAGATTGTTTCGTGTGCCATCCACAGCCGTCGGCTTGGCATTCTGTTCTTTACGGGTGAACTCTCGCACCGATTCTGTGATAGCTGCCACCTGGCTGGGCGAGTTACCTTCTCCGATGACTAAATATTGGGTGATGGTATCGTTGATTCCTTCGAGGTTGACGATACGGATTTTCTTTCCCTTCTTTTCTTGAATACCTGCGATGCAGGATTGTACTAACTTTTGAACTTCTGTCATTTATTATTAATAATGTGTATCTATTCTTAATTGTCAATTCTCTGCCATTTCGCGTTTCTTCTTCTCTTCAATCATCTGAAAGTTTTTGGGGCGCAACACAAAGTTGCTGCCGAGGTACTTTTCCTTGACAATGACGTTGCTGGCCAGTTCTGGTGGAGTGCCTTTGAAGAGGATGCGCCCCTCAAATAGTAGGTAGGCACGGTCTGTGATGCAAAGGGTTTCCTGCACGTTGTGGTCGGTGATGAGGATGCCGATGTTACGGTCTTTCAATTTCCACACCACGTACTGGATGTCTTCCACTGCAATGGGGTCAACGCCTGCAAAGGGTTCGTCGAGCATGATGAATTTGGGGTCGATGGCCAGGCAGCGAGCTATTTCGCAGCGACGTCGCTCTCCACCCGAAAGTTGGTTGCCGCGGTTTTTGCGTACTTTTTGTAGGTTGAACTCGTCAAGCAGCCGTTCCAGATGCTCACGTTGCTCTTCGGTCGATTTGTATTTCATCTCCAGCACTGTCATGATGTTGTCTTCCACACTCATGGTGCGAAACACACTGGCTTCTTGTGCTAAGTATCCCACTCCCTTCTTGGCACGGGTCGAAACAGGGTCTTTGGTGATTTCCATGTCATTGATGAACACTTGACCGCTGTTGGGCACCACCAATCCTGTTGTCATGTAGAACGAAGTAGTTTTACCTGCTCCATTCGGTCCCAGCAACCCAACAATCTCACCTTGGCGCACACTGATAGAGACCTGATTGGCCACCGTACGCTTGCCATAGGTTTTCACCAGATTGCGTGTGTAGAGCGTGTTCCGTTCTGCTGAGAATTCGGGTATGTTCTCGTCGCCCGCATTCGTGGTTGTGGATATGTTTTTTATCTCCATATTTAACGAAATTAGTTACAAAAGTACGAATTGTTTGTTGATTACTCACTTTCTAAATCAAAAAACTATGTTAAAAGACGTTCTTTTGAACAAAAATCGCTAATTTTGCGAAGATTTTGACAAGTATAAATCATTAAATTTGCAAAAAGAAGTGCTTTCACTAAAGAATGGTTTAACCCATCTGGGCAGGTATGTGATGTTGATGGGAAGAGTAATTTCCCAGCCTGACAGATGGAGAATGTTTTTGAAACAGTATGTGACAGAGATGTACCAACTGGGGTACAATTCCATCGGTATTGTGCTGATAATTTCGTTTTTTATCGGGGCAGTGATTTGTCTCCAAATTAAACTCAACATTCAGAGTCCCTGGATGCCGCGCATGGTGGTGGGTTATACTACACGCGAGATTATGCTGTTGGAGTTTTCTTCCAGCATCATGTGCTTGATTCTTGCGGGCAAGGTGGGGTCGAACATCGCTTCAGAAATTGGTACGATGAGAATTACGCAGCAGATTGATGCTCTCGACATCATGGGCGTCAACTCGGCTAATTACCTTATTCTTCCCAAAATTGTGGGATTGATGACCATCATGCCCATATTAGTCACGTTGAGTGTGGCGGCAGGCATCATCGGTGCTTATGCCACCTCTTTGCTCGGCACTACCACCGTGCCCGAACTGACAGAAGGCTTCCGTTATCAGTTCAACCAGTGGTTCTTCTGGTGCGGTATGATTAAGGCTGTGGTGTATGCATTTATCATCACCAGCGTTTCGGCCTACAAAGGCTACACTGTCGAAGGTGGTAGCGTGGAAGTGGGCAAATCGAGCACCGATGCTGTGGTTACCAGCAGTATCTTAGTGCTCTTTTCCGACATTTTCTTGACAAACATGCTGACATGATTACAGTAGAACATTTGTATAAGAGCTTTGAGGATCGTGAGGTGCTCAAGGACATCAATGCTACCTTTCGCGATGGTGAGGTCAACCTCATCATCGGGCAGAGTGGTAGTGGTAAAACGGTGTTGATGAAGAACATTGTGGGACTCCTCGTTCCCACCAGTGGTAGCATTCATTACGATGACCGTGATTTTGTAACCCTCTCGAAGAAAGAAAAAATCCTCCTTAGGCGCGAGATGGGCATGATTTTCCAGAGTGCGGCCTTGTTTGACTCCATGACGGTGCTCGACAACGTAATGTTTCCGCTGAACATGTTTTCCTACGATGCCTACGAGGATCGTAAACGCCGTGCATTGGATTGTTTGGCGCGTGTGAACTTGCAAGGTGCTGAAAACAAGTTTCCAGGCGAAATCTCGGGCGGCATGCAGAAGCGTGTGGCTATAGCGCGAGCTATTGTGCTGCAACCTAAGTATCTTTTCTGCGACGAACCCAATTCAGGCCTCGACCCCAAGACGAGCATCGTGATTGACGAACTCATTGCTGGCATCACCCACGAGGACAAAATTACTACCATCGTCAACACCCACGACATGAACTCCGTCATGGGCATCGGAGAGAACATTACCTTCATCTGCGAAGGTCGAGCTGAGTGGCAAGGCAACAATCACGAAATTATGGATGCCACCAACAAGAAACTGGAGGACTTTATCTTCGCCAGCGACATCTTGAGGCAGGCGAAGGAATTGCATGACCAGCAGAAAGAAAAATGATTGTTTGTATAGCAGAGAAACCGAGTGTGGCGCGCGACATCGCCAACGTGTTGGGTGCCAGAGACGCGAAGCAAGGTTACATTGAAGGTAACGGCTATCAGGTAACCTGGACGTTTGGCCATTTGTGCGAACTGAAAGAACCTGACGAATATAATGCCCGGTGGAAGCGATGGGACCTATGGGACTTGCCCATGATTCCGCAGCGTTATGGCATCCGTCTGAAGAACGATGAGGGCGTGAAGCGTCAGTTCACTATTATTGAGAAGCTGATGCAGGCTGCCGACGGCATCATCAACTGCGGCGATGCCGGGCAGGAGGGTGAACTCATCCAACGTTGGGTAATGCAGAAAGCTGGAGCGAAATGCCCGGTCAAGCGGTTATGGATTTCATCCCTGACAGAAGAAGCTATCCGCGAAGGATTCAATAGTCTGAAAGATCAGATTGAATATCAGTCGCTCTACGAGGCAGGCTTGTGTCGTGCCATTGGCGACTGGACACTCGGAATGAATGCTACTCGCCTCTACACGCTCAAGTATGGGCAGCAGAAGCAGGTGCTCTCCATCGGACGTGTGCAGACCCCTACGCTGGCGCTCATTGTGCGCCGTCAACAGGAGATAGAGAGTTTCGTGCCCAAGCAGAGTTGGGTGCTCTCTACGCTCTATCGCGACGCAAAGTTCACAGCTATAGCTCATGATGAAGAAGCTGAGGCAGAGGATGCAGCCGAGGTGAAAGCGGCTGCCGAGCAGGGCAAGACCATCAAGGGGAAAGGCCCCATCTACAGACAGATAGAGTATCAGACAGAAGAAGAGGGTAGGGCGGTGCTTGAGGCCATCAAAGACCAGCCTTTCACGGTGACAGATGTTCAGAAGAAGAAAGGCACCGAGGCCCCTCCCAGACTCTACGAC